>Ga0209200_1000046_pt1 | contig 145906 bp, 103 predicted proteins | sample AD_UKC033_MetaG_FD_184406 | JGI IMG/M metagenome (GOLD analysis project Ga0209200, IMG submission 184406) | Active sludge microbial communities of municipal wastewater-treating anaerobic digesters from USA - AD_UKC033_MetaG (SPAdes) (version 2) | ecosystem: Engineered > Bioreactor > Anaerobic...
GACTGACGATCCCGCAACGGCTCCGCTACCTGGAGGAAGTCGCACAAATGTAGTGGAAACTTCGGCCCGCCAACCCCCTTCCCGGGGTCGCTAGGGCCGTTTAGGCTCGACAGGTGTCTAACTTGGGCTAAGGGCCGGGGCTACTTCCGCGGACCGACCAGCCACGCATTTCCGGTGGGTGGTCGCGCCGTTCCGGGGAGACACAACGGGGACCGGTGGCTACCCGTCATTCTCATGCCTCCGCTCCGGAAACAGGTGACTGTCCCCGCATTCCCGGGGGCGGTGAGACGCGTCGGGACGTCAGTTTCGGAAGCTTCGGCACCGAACGCAGCATTCGCGCCAGCCATCGAAAACGGAAGAACCCTCTTGCCATGCCGCAGATCGGATTGGACCGCGCGAATGCTGCAACCTGCGCGGCAGCCGCCCTGCGAAAGGCCGCCGGAATGAAGATGTTCCGTTTCCCGTCGATGACGGTCTGGTCGCCCGCGGCGCACACGGTGTGCACGCCATGAGGAAATGCCCAGGCTGGATCGGCAGTAATGACGGTCGCCGGAGTCTCCGCGAACTCCGTCGGCGTCAGCCGTGTCACGCGGTTCAGAACGACCGCGCCGCCGTAGGTCCTGGAACAGTCCTGGGCGGGGCGATAGAGCTGACCTTCGTGGACAAACGGCGTGCCCGCCGGTCGGCTTGAACGCACATCGGTCTTCAGAGGATTGGCCGCATGTGGGATCCAGGGTCCCGTCGGGCAGGACGCGTGCCAGCCATACAGCGTCGTTCGCGTTCCGGAATCCGTGGTAGTGCAAAGCAACCACCACCGGCCGTCATGTTGGAATACGGTCGCGTCCACGCCGCCGATATCTCGAAGGATGGTTGTGATCCTGCTCCACTGGTCTGGGAGACTCTCAATCTTGTAAAGGCTGATTTCGCGTGCCTGACTGGTCTCCGGGACACAATAGACGTGTCCTTCCCATTCGAATACACATGGGTAACTCAGATGAACTGGAAGGGCGAGAACCGTTCGTGGATCTGTAAAGCCTTTGTCGTCGGCCTCGACGACGGAGATTGCCCCCTTGTTTTTCGCGTAGTCGAAGTCCTCAGCAAAGATAGTCGTAACGCCCGCGCGACGGACTGCGAAAGGGTCGGCCAGGAAACGGTTGCGTGTGCGTGTTGGCAGCCACCGGACAGTTAGCGGGCAAGTCGCGTCAAGCAGCGTGTGGATTGGCCGATCGATGATCCCGACGTTCCATTGCTCGCCCCGGAACATCGCCTTCCAGATCGCCCGTAGACGGTTGCGCATGATGCGTCCCGCGAAGCGAACAACCTGCCCGTTGGATGGGTCACGAAACACCGGCGCGACGGTGTGGCAGGGCGCTTGATCCAGATACGCAGCGTTCCCTGAAAGGATATCTCGGCAGACCCTTGCAGGCCACTCTGCGCTTGCGAGAAGTACCGTGCTCCAGTTGTGCAGGTAGGACTCGCGGACCGTGGCGAAGACGCCCTTGTACAGCACTACACCGGCGTCGAGCCGCTCCGTGAGACGCTGGAGAGTGCCGCACGTCAGCGGATCGCCGTGGTATATCTCCCAGAAACACGCCGGTCCTCCGCGGTACTTCTCCATGTCGCCGTGATGATACGACCAGATCCCGTAGCGCGCGGCCGTCAGAATCTCACCCCGGAGAATCCCCGGAGCGAGCCGAAGAACGAAGTCGAGTTCGTAGCCGCGAATCGCGCCGATGTCCTCGTCGCGGAAGTACTGCGAGTACTTGCCCTTGGTGACGACCTCGCAGTCGATGGTGGGCACGCCGGAAAGCAATCGGCTCACATCGACACGACGTCCAGCCTTGGAGCGCCGCATATTCGCCAGAAACCGGTTGTACAGGTGCCACAAGCTGGTCCATGACCGAAGTTGGTTTTCGATTCGATGCCGGAGCGTCGGGGGAGGAGATGGCGGGGCATGCTTTCTGATGACCAGCGCGAGCTCGACGCCCTCGACGGCCAGGAGGTGCATCAGACATCTCGCCTGCCATTCCTGGAGCACCGGGCGGTTGCAGATGATACCGAAGCGCAATCGTGGCTTGTTCGTTGTCATGACGGCCTTCGCTCGGCGCCGCGGGGATCATGGCGCGTTCTACTGAGTTATCGGTCCCCGACTGCCGACGCTTTAGGCCGAGCGGTCGACGCGGGGGGGCCGCGAGCGCCGCAGAATCTCGCCACCCCCGTTGGGGAGGTCATTGCCGCTTGGGGGGCTGTGATTCCCGGTAGCGTCCCGTTGCCAGGGCGGAGAGCAATGGGGCTCCCCCGGGGCGGGGGACCAGGAGGATGATCGGTGGCGTGGGCCTGGGGAAGTCGCACCGGGCGAGCGCACTCGGCTGGGCCGCCCGCCGGACGGGCCCCCGTGTCCGCTTCGCCACCGCCATCGACATCATCAACAGCCTCGCGCCCGCTCAGAAGGCCGGTCGCTTGGACAACGAGCTGCGGCAATACACCCGCCCGGAGTTCTTGCTCATCGATGAGCTCGGGCATCCGCCCATTGACAAGCGCGGGCCCGACCCGCTGTTCCAGATCATCAGTCACCGCTACGAGCACGGCTCGAGCGTGCTGACCACCAACGAGGCCTGCAAGCACTGGCCGTCGATCTTCAACAACGACAGCACGCTAACCTCGGCCATCCTCGACCGCCTCCTGCACCACGCCGAGACCGCCATGATCGAAGGCATGAGCGACCGCATGGAAGACCGCCTCGAACCTTGATCGGCGGCGCGGACCACCCCTTCGCCATGCCTCCTCCAGGCCGGCCCGCCCAACACAGAATCAGACGGGCCCATTTACGGCATTTTCAGACCGGCGCCGACCAAGCCGGGCGGACGTGTCACAGTCGGCCGTTGTGATTGCACACTTCGTCGAGAACGCGGGCGAGGTTGTGTGCGGCGATGGCGGGTGTGTGGTGAGTGAGGAAGAACTGGCGGGCGCGTCGGCTGCATTCCTGCCAGCGCTGCCGGTCATGGAACAGGGCACGCAGCTCACGCTCCAGCGTCGGCGGATCGTTCGCAATGGCGCCGAGCCGGAAACGCCCGATCAGGCCGTCAATGTCCACGGTGGAAACCGTGGGCAGGCCCCAGCTCCAGGCCTCGATAAACACGGTGGGAAAACCCTCGACGGTGGAGGTCAGGACGAGGGCGTGGGCATGGGCGTAGAAACGACCGACCTCCGCGTGGGGCACGGGGCCGTAGAGGTGCACGTTGGGTAGTTGCCGGGCTTGGTGAAGGATACGCTCGGCGTAGGCATCAGCGCGGTTCGCTCCGCCCACGAGGTCGAAGTCGAAGTCGGGGCACGCGCGGGCAAGCTCCAGCAGCCATTCCACGCGCTTGACGTGGAAGATCCGTCCCAGCCACAAGATGCGCGGGCGTCCCTGCGGGAACTGTACCAGCGGAGCGTCGTCGTTGCCGCGGCCACCGATCGGCAGGACCACGGTGCTCGTGAGGTTGCGCCAATCGAGCAGCATGCGGCGCTGCCGCTCCGTCTGGGCGACGATGCGGTCAGCGCGGCCCAGGCCGTAAGTGTAGAGGACGCGTTCGCGGCGGGTGGTCAGCTTGGGCAGGGTGGGATCGCAATCCTGGTCGTTCATCACGAGGAAGACGAAGCGCCGGCGGCGCCGTGCCGCCCAGAGATACACTTGCCCCGTCAGGGAATCGGCGCACGATTGCAGGTAGACGTCGGCGTCCGCGCGCTTGAGGGCGGCGTTCAGCCTGGTCCAGCGCGGATGGAAGAAGCGGAGGACGGGCAGGCCGCAGCGCGGGTCGGCCCCCTTGTACACCGTGACGCCGTCGCACTCCTCACCGTCGGGCTGGCCGGAATCGGCGACCACGAAGCTGACCGGGTAGCCTAGGTCACGCAACGCCCGCGCGACGGCTACCACCTGCACCTCGGCCCCGCCGACGTGGTGCAGGTCCGGTCGCGGCCGCAGGACGTTATAGGCCGCGGGCGCGACGACGCAGACGCGGGGCTTGTGTCCGTTTCCGGTGGATGCCGGCATGACTTAGGTTCCCTCTGAGGAAGCTACGGCAGCGCGGTTCAGGATCGGCACGCGGCAGCGCCGGCCACGCAACCTGCTTAGCGCCCGGGCCTTCCACGCGCCGGGTACGACCCAGCGCCAGTAGACGGCCACGGTAACGACGCCGCCGGCGCCGGCTCCCGCCATAAGGGCGACAGGGGGCGTGTCCGGAAAGCCCAGGCGGGCAAGCACGAGGCAGCAGGTGAACGGCAGGCCCGCAAGCACCGGTCCCGGCACGACCGCCCGGAGGTAATCTTGCCAACTCAATTGCAGCACGCGACATGCGTAGGCGGGCAGCACGATGCCGCCGTTTACGGCAATGGGCAAAGCGAGCGTAGCGGCCGCGCCCACGGTGCCACCTTGCAGCGGACCCAGGACGATCAGGCCGGCCGCGATGCCGATACCGGCCGCCACGAGTTCGAACACGGCAGGCCACCCGTGCCGCCCCATGCCCAGCAGGATCGAGAAGGCACCGAGTTGCGGCACCGCCAGCAGGTGCGCCACCGCCAGCACCCCCAGCACGAGGGGCGCTTCATAGCTGGGCCCCATCCAGACGTTCAGCAGGGGGCCGCCCATGACCAGCAGCAGCACGGTCGCCGGTAGCGTTACGTACAGGCCGTACTTCGACGACTGGGTCAGCAGGCGCTGCAAGGCCGCGGTATCCGCCCGGGCATCCAGGGCGCTGCTCGCGGGAATGAACACCTGGGCGTACTGCTTGACGAAGCGCCAGAGATGCATCACCAGGGCCCGCTGGCGGGCGTAGACCGCCAAGACGGCCGGCCCCAGAAAGAAGGCTACGAACAGGCTGTTGACCTGGTACAGGCCGGTGCGCGCCACCGTCTGCAACACTGCGCGAAACCCGAAACCGATCACCTCGCGCGCGGTACTCCAGTGGCATGACGAAACGGAAAGCCGCAGGGGCCGACAGAGGCGCCGCGCCGCGACCCAGTTTGCAACCCACAGCACGATCTCACCCAGCAGCGTTACCCACGCCAGGGCAACCAGCGACTGGCCCATGATGAGCAAAGCGCCCATCACGACGAGCACGACTAGGTCGCGTACGCCACGCAGGAGGTTCAGGACGTCATAGCGCTCATAACCCGTAATGACGGCGTTGAACACGCTCGCGGGCATCTGCACGGCCGCACTGGCGCACAGCAGGAAGACGACCCAGCGTGCGGTGCCGTAGAGGGCGGGGTCGGTGTTGGGCAGAAACACCTGGATGCAGGCGGCGAGCACGGCCGACGCCGCCAGGCCAAGCACGGCCCCGGCGCTGAGCAACGCCAGACACGTGCTGGCGACATTGTTGAGCGCCGCCCAGTCCTGCACGGTGCGCAGGCGGGCGACGTAGCGCTGCACGGCCGAAGCAATGCCCAGCGCCAGCAGGCTGATGTGAAACACCAGCGACCAGCCGAGGTCCCAGATGCCCAGTAGTTCCTGTCCCTGGTGCCGGTCCAGCAGACGCGGGAGCACGAAGCCGGAGATCAGCACGAGCAGGTACCAGACCCAGTTGGCGACCACGTTACGGGCAATGCGGCCGCCGCCGGTTGACGACGCCGCCGGGGCGGATGGCGCGGCGCGGCAGCCGGCCTGCGATTTGGGTGGATCAGACGTAGCCATACTTACGATTCAGGTTACCCGCGATGCTCTCGAACACCTCCAGGTCATCGGCGGTAAGCGTCGAACGCCATTTCTCGTCGCGCGTGATTTCCCCTGAGGAACGCAGGCGCATCGAGTTGCCGATAATGTGGTGTTCGACGGCGCGGAAGTCGTGGAGCCAGTCCAGCGGCGGCAGGCCCAGGTGCACGAGAGCGTGGTTCACGTTACGGTCCGGCTCGGCGCACAACTCTTCGTAGCCCACCTTGAGGGTGATGGCGGCGGGAAGCCTGGCGACGAGGCGGTCGCACTCCTCGTGAGTGCGTTTCCATTCAAGCGCGGCATCGGTCATGGACAGGTTATGATGCTTCATGTAGGAACAGGCCGCCCCGCGTCCATCACGAATCATGTAGATGACACGAATGTCCCACCAGCCGGCCTGGTGCAGGTAGAGCAGGCGCACGGGGTCTTTGGAGCCGTCCAGAAACACGTCGGCTTGTTGCAGTTCCGTGACGATGCGGATCAACGCCCGGTTGCGCGCCAGAACAGCCTGGAAATGACGATGGGCGCCCGGCAGCATCCGTAGGGCGAGGCGGCGAGCCTGCTCCCAGGGGCGACCACGCACGCGGGCCCGCAGGACACGGTCGTGGAGCCGGCGGTCGCGCAGACGGAAGTGCGTGCCGAAGTCCTCGAAGGAGAACGGTACGCCTTCCGCGGCGCAACGACTTTGTAAGGCGATCCAGAAGGAACACTGCTTCACTCGCGTACCGCAGGAACAGTCGTAGTGGTCGACGTCACCGAGGGCCTGCCCCTTAAGTTCCCCGATCGTGGCGACCTTGGGGTGGGCGTTGAGCAGGAACGTCAGCAACGTTGAACCGGAGTAGCTTGGCGAGAGGATGTATGCCAGTCGATCCACGGTGCTGTTGATCTTCCTCATCGAGGGGACGCTCAGGCGGGCGGACGCGCTCCGAGTCGGTTGAGGCCGGGGGCCCCGAGGTCGTAGAAACGCCGGGAAGGCGCTGAGGCCGCGTTCGCCGCAGGCCGCCACGCGACCTTGCTCTTCTCTACAACCACGCGCAGGGCCAGGGCCCAGAGGCACCAATAGGGGAGCGTGCTCTGGGTCGGATAGAAACTCTGGCAGCCCAGAGCCGTAACGAGCAGCACCGTGATCGTGGCCAGACCCATGCCGCCTACGCCCGCAAGGACACGGTCCGTTCGGTCGCGGAAGAGGCGGAGCGTAAGAACGAAGATGCCCACGTGCAGCACCAGAACGGGCAGCAGGCCGACGACGCCCATGTCCAGGAGGACTTCCAGATACGCATTATGCGGATGGGTCGGGGCGGACCCGCCTTCCAGCCAGCGATCCCGCACGGCGGTCCGTTGGCAGGCGACGCCCCCAAAGCCCAACGCGGGGGCCAGCGTGAACTGTTCAAAGGCAGCCGGCCACAGGTCCGTGACCCGGCCGGCCGTTACCTGGTCCCAGTCGTGCGCGTCCTGGGAAGCGGGTGCTCCGGCTGACCAGCCCATGCCCAGGCGCGCGGGCACGGCCGGTACCGCGGCGCACACGACAATCACCGTCAGGGGCAACGCCAGCAGGAGCTTGCGCCAGCGGGCCAGGCCTAGCACGACCCCGGCGGCCGCGAAGCCCAGGTAGCTGCCGCGCGAATGGCACAGGATCATGCCCAGGAACATCGCGCCGGCCGCCCCCAGCAACAGCGCCCGCACCTGCCAGCGACGCACACACAGACAGGCAAACGTAAGGGTTGCCCAGAACGCCCCGGCCAGCAACATGGACATGTCAATGGCCATCAGCCCCACGTCCCGGTCGATGCGATGCCGGTACGCCATGAACTCGGATGTTGAGCCGGTGGCCAGGGAGCTGAGCGGAACGTGCCTCATCACGCAGATCGCGTAGACAAAGGCAGCCAAGATTGCGACGCCGGCGACGGCCAGCAGCCGCCTTCGCGTCCGACAACCGTCGAAGAGCATCAACGCCAGCACGATGAACTTGACGCGGTTGATGAGAAACTCACCGGTGAAACCGAGGAAACCGGGGCCGCCCTGCCCCGGTTCGTCGTCCGCACCGCCGGCGATGGCCTCGAGGTCCAGCACCGCCCGGACGTAGGCCACGCCGATGAGAAACACGAAGATGGCAAGCGTCACCGTGACCAGCCGTGGCACATCCCAGGGACGCTGAGCTGCACGCCGGTCCAGCCACCAGCCGAGGACGGTGACTACGAACAGGAGGTTCCAGGGATTGAGCCCATTGATGCCCAGCAGATACTGCGGGAAGTCCTGCCGCTGCATGAAGACGGAGAGGAAAACCAGGGCGCAGGCGGGGACGAACCAGTTGCGCCAAGCCCAGACGCCCAGCGTCACGACAACCAGCCACAGCAGGTAGACGCGCATGGTTGCTCACGGCCGCCCTTGGGCCAGAGTGTCCCTACTGGGCACAGCGCGGTCCACCACCCGCACGCCCGTCAGGTCCCAGATGACGAAACGGATGCCACCCTCGGGATGCACCGCGTCCGCGTAGGGTTGCGACCGGTACACCTCGGCCGGCGGTGAGGCAACGATGCTCCCGCCGGGGGCCTGGTAGAGTCTGGCCGGCAGACGAATCACGTGCTCATCTTTGGCGTACCGGGTTTCGTAGTCGGCTACGTGCGTGACTCCACAACGCCGCAGGTAGCTGCTCAGTTTACCGTCGCGCAAGGCACGCTGGTACTCGTAACCGTTAATGACACCATCGAGGTTCACGGTGGGGCGGTTGCAGAAGTACCCAAAGAGCCCGCAGTCGGTCATGCCCACTACGGCCTCGGCGGGCAGGTGCCGTCGCGCCCAGAGCGCGGCGGCGTACCACGGGTCGTGATGGGCTCCGCGCCGTTGGGCATCCACGTGGAGTGCTCCGAGGCTCCCGGTCAAAACGAGCACGCACGTGGCGACCGACACCCAGACGCGCTGGCGCAGCCGGGCGTGCAATCGCGCGAAGGCGAGCACCCCGAGCGTAAGCGTGACGGGGACGTAGGCCGCGAAGTGCCACCATTGCACGCCCCAGCGCATGAATACGGCACTGTACACGAAGTGGAGAACGCATCCGATCCACATGGCCACGAGCATGTCATAGGACGGTCGATCGGCCTTCAGCGCGGTCGCCGGCGCGGACGCTATGCTCGGACGCGCAGGGACTGCGGGGTCGGCCGGGCGAACCAACCAGGCCAACATCAAGCCGGCGAAGACCAACTCAGCTCCGGCAAGCAGCAGGTGCGGGCTCAACAGGCGGCTCAGCGACAACGAGGGGGTCGGGAACGTGCTCTTGAGGGCGCCGCTGATGGGCGTGAGCCGGCCGAAATGGGCGAAGTTCCACAGGAAATAGGGTCCCGCCAGCGCGGCCGCCACCAGCGCCAGCCGCGTGTACACAGCCCACCAAGGCCGCGACGGCATCGCTGGTAGGACGGTGGCCCGGCGGCGACAGCCAGTCACCAACAGTACCGCGAAGATGATGAAGACCGAGTCCAGGCGGCAGAGAAACACCAGACTGAGCAGGACGGCAAGAACAATCGTTCCGCGTGGTGAGGCCGTGGGCGCCAGCAGGTTGTATCGTCCGCATGCCCAGAGCGTGGCAAACAGCAGAACCAGCAGCAGGCCGGTCTCCAGGCCGTTGAGAAGCGGATTGAGGCAGAGCGGCGCACACATCGCGGCCAGTCCGACGACCGCGGCGGCGCGACCCGCGTGGGCCCTCAGACAACCGTAGGCGACGGCGAAGGCCGCCCCGGCAACGAGCGTAACCAGAACGAGTGCCGCGCGCAGCGCTATCTCCGGGTCGCCCGCGAACACACCGAAGATGGGCAGCACGCACAACATCCACAAGGGGTGAAAACCGTTGGTGGCGTTGATGCCATCGAATGTAACACCTTTGCCGGTTATGACGTTGCGAGCGACGTTGAAGTAATAGTAGGCATCATCGCTGATGCGAAAGGTGGCGGCCGGGACCGATGCCGTTAGCGCGTGGACCACACCGGCGGCCACGATGACGAGGATCAGCAGGTATACCACCACGTCCAGGACGCGGCCCTGGCGGTAGGGGAGTAGCGCCCTTGCCGGCCACGACCACGAACGCCGGCCGCTGGCGTCCACGCGGCCGCCGGTGTGGTTGGAGGGCATGTTGCTGTCGTCTACCACAGAGGAAACCCTTCCTCAATCCGTGTCAGCCGGGGACACGTTCGCAATGCGCTGGTCGATGTAGATGGCCTTGCCACGGGGAGACCGCGCGATCTCGTTGCAGCGCTCGATCGTGAAGTTGACCTGCCCGTCCAGCTTGCGAACGAGGCGCGCCCGGACACGCGCCTCATCGTCGGGTGAGAAGTCAGCCGCCGGGACCAGACGGAGTCGCGCGGTCCCGGCCACCTCCTGCACGAACTGGAACTGCAAGACCCGGTCAAACGTATCGTCGTGCATGTTCAAGGCGGTCCAGGAGATCAGATGGCCGTCACCGGCGACGAGGACCTCTTGCACGCGGTGGCCGCGGATGTCGTCCAGCAGCAGGTGCGCCCGGCCGCACGCGACGCAGTGGTCCCCGACGTACGTCGCCCGGTCGCCGGTCCGGTAGCGAATGAACGGGACCACGGTGTTGATGAACCCCGTGCCGACGATCTCACCACGCTGACCGGGGGTGGTTACGGCCTGCCCCGCGGCATCGACAAGCTCGCAGTGGCCGTAGGTCGGCCAGACGTGGTAGTGGGCGGTCTGTTCGCAACCCGCAGCGGCCACTAGCTTCTCCGAGTGCCCATAGGAGGAGAAGACGGGGCACTGAAAGATGTCCCCAAGCAGACGACGTTGATCGGGATAGAGGATCTCCGACTCGGCGAGAATGCCACGCACGTTGGTCGGGGCGGGCGTGCGCGTGCGCCGCAGGAAGCGGGCGAGCGTCACGGCCGACGACGGATACACATGCAGGAAGCACGGCCCCAGCGTCGCGACGTGAGCCAGGTAGGCCGCCATCGTGACGTCGCTGAGGTGGAAACCGCTGTAGTAGTGATGGCGCAGGAGCGGATCGTGTTCATGGCGAAAGCCCCGGCCGTTCTCCTGCACCACGCGTCCGCGAAAGACGGCCAGCGGCGTTCCCAGGCGGTACCCCGCGCGTTCCCAACCCGCCACCAGGTGGGCGTACTCGACGCTTGAACGCTGTGCGTTGATGTAGAAGCCGAAGGGCACGCCGCCCGTGCCGCCGGTGGTTACATAGTCCACACCGGGCGCGTCAGCAGGCACGGTGCACATGGCGTGCAGGTGTTCGATGACGGTGTCTTTGTCAATGGTGGGCAGGCGGCGCAGATCATCAAGCGAGCGCAAGTCGCGCGGGTCGAAGCCGGCGCCCGCGAAGTGCTGCCGGTAGAACGGGCTTGCCGCGAGGGCGTGCCGGCAGATGCGACGCACCTCTTCGAGCTGGTGGGCCCGCGCCTCGTCGGCGGACCACCACTGGGCTTGACGCAGAAAGGCGAGGTGTCGCCGAAACGCCTGTCCCAGGCAGCGCTCCACCGGCAGCCGCTGCAGCAACGGTGCGAGGGCACCCTTCACCCAACGCGGGGTCCGTTCCCAGGCGTTCTTACGAGACAGTGCCCACTTCATCGTCACGGGCAGCGACCTCCACCTGACCTTGCCAGCCGAAATGCGAGCGAAACGCCAATGCGGGACCTGCTATCTCTATTGCGCGCCGGTTCCACCGCGACTCGTTGGACCTGATGCACACCCCTTCGGCCGGGAAATCGACCAAAGGCAGCCCGTGAGCCGCCAGCGCCTCGCGGAGCATTGGGATCCGACCGTAATCGAAACCCATGAGCCGGGCGCAGGCAAGGTCCACGGCCACCGGGTTGAAGCCCGCGACAACCACGCCTGCGTCCTTGGCGGTGGCATCGAGCGGGCCGTTGCCTTCCCCGGCGGTGATGCCGTCAACCACGCTGAACCAGCGCCGCTGCGGCTCGGTGTGGAGCGTGCCCTCCGCGTCGGCGTAGAGCAGGATGCGGTTCAGGTCGAGCACCATGCGCCAGGCCGTGTCGTTGCCGTACCAGTTGCCCGAGCGGACCGTGGCGACGTTCGTGTCTCCGAACACGCTCTTGCCCAGTGCCTTGCACGGGCCGGCCAGCAGCGCGCGCACGGGACCGAGGCGGGAAAACACCTGCTTGAAGCCGGCCACGGTCCGCTGTTCAAGACGCTGCTTGAGGCCGTTGCGGTGAAACTGGTCACCACCCTGGGCGGGCGTTCCCTCCCGGTGATGGGGTAGCCAGTTCTTGTTGCCGTTGATGCCGACGAGGTTCTTGAGGTTGACGGTAATCCCCACCTTCTTGTGGGTCTTCAGTTTCGGCACACTGATGACACAATCCGCGGCCAGGACCGTGCGCGATATCAGGTACTCGTGCAAGTCGCCGCGATGGTGCTGGCGAAGCTCGGCCGTGTCGTACTCGGCACCGTAGAGACGGTCACAAAGAGGACCGAGAGTGTGGAATGCCGATCGCTCGCCGAGGTTGACCCGGACGTAGCCGGCCGGGTCCCCCGGCAGAGGCCGGTGACCGACGATCACACCGTCGATCTTGTCCGCCCGCTCCGGACGCAGGTCATATACGTTCAGGGGAACCGCGCCGCACCGGGCGTAGAACGCCTCGAGTTCGTCGAGACCAGCCAGCCTGCGGATCCGCGCGAAGTCGGCGTCGTTTTGCGGAGCGTCGGCAATGATGATACGACCACGACCGGCAAGTGCTATGTGCACATAGTCGGCCACCGCCCGCAGGATGGAGCCGTGTGTGATGGTGCAGTTGCCATCGCCGTCGTGGGTCTCCCTGAAGTCGCGGACGAAGTTCGGCTTGAGCACCACCGTGTCGCCGGGTCGGACGATTCCGTCCAGGGGGTTCCACTCCGGCGTGTCGAGATGTTGGGCATCCAACCCCAGCAGACGCAGCGCGGACCGCACCGCCTCGTAGGCGGGATTCGGCACGCCGGCGATGGTGGCGGCGTCGAACGGGTACTCAGGGTAAAGCGCGTCCGGCGAGTACGGAGGTTCGGGGCCGTACGCCGAGCACCCCGCCGCCACGGCTACCTCAGGTTGTCGCAGCAAGTTGACCGTCATGCGCGTGCGAGCCTGGAGGCGGGCCCTTGAGAACGCGGTAAAGCGCGATGAACTCGGCGGCCACGGCCGGGTGGTCAAAGCCGCGCACCAGCTCCCTGCCGGCAGCAGCCAGCGCCGACCGCCGCTGCGGGTCATCAAGCAACGCCCCCACGGCGCGGGCGAGTGCCGCCGGGTCATGGGGAGGAACGAACACACAGTGTCTGCCGTCTTCCAGCCAATCCGCGAGGGCCCGCAAGCGCGTGGTCACGACGGGCAGGCCGGACGCCAGGGCGTGGAATACCGTCATGGGCATCCCCTCCTGGTGATACGTGGGAAACACCAGGAGGTCGGCCTCGCGGTACGCACCCAGCGTCTCCTCCTCCGGCAGGTAGCCGGTGAACGTCGTACAGCCTTCGAGGTTCAGCCGGCGACAGAGTGATTCCGCGGCCGCCCGCTCCGGGCCGTCGCCGACGAACACGGCCTGCACGTCGTGTCGCTCGCGGATGGCCGGCAGGGCCGCGATGACGTCCGTCAGGCCCTTGGCAGGTATGAAGCGGGCAATGAACAGCAGCAGGGGCCTGTTGGCCGGGAGTCCGAAGCGTAGGCGGAAGGCCGTGGGTGATTCGTAACGCGACAGGTTCAGCGCGTTCTTGGCGACCAACACGCGACAATTCGGAAACCGCTGCAGGAACGCCACCCGCTCTTCGCGGGACAGCACGGCCACGCCGCTGGCGCTGCGTACCACGAGTGCCTGGAGTGCGCGCCACCACGGGTTCGCAGTGCCCAGGAAGATCAGATCGCTGCCGTGGAACTTGAGGAGCACTCGCTGCCGCAAGAGACGCGCCAGCGGGATGAAACACACATCGCGAAGGACACCCTTGCGGTCGAAGGCGGAGTTCAACTGGATGAGGTCAGGCCGGTGCAGGACAATCAGGTACGGGAAACGCAGAAGATCGGCCAGCCGGCCCGTCAGACGCCGGCACGTGCTTTCCTCCGGCGTGCGCGCGCCGTACAGGAAGAACGGCACTTGCAGCCCCCGGGCAACGAGCGTGTCGCGCAACAAGTAAAGATGGGACGGCGGCCCGCCGCGCACGCGGCGGTCCGGCAGGGCCATGAGCACCCGAAGTGGCCGGCCGTTGCGCGGAGCGGCTTCGACGGCAAGCCCCGGTACCAAAGATGTCGCCCCGTGGCACTCCGGTGCTGCTGAACCGCGTGCCGTGCCCTTCGGCGTCGAGCGCCCGCGACCCCTGCCGGGACGCGCCTTGCCAAGGCTTCCGCACTTCTCGGCCCACGCGCGCAAGTAGACCTCACCCGTTTCCTGGGCGAGGCGAGCAATGGAGAACCACGTTGCGGCCCACTCGCGCGCGGCACACCCCATGGCGCTGCGCCAGGACTCCGACGCCAGCAGCGCGCACGCTCGCTCACAAAGAGCCTCAACGTGGCCGACCGGCACGAGGAAGCCGGCCCTACCGTCCGGCACGATGCGGTCGTTATCCGCCACCTGGGTGGCGAGCACCGGCACACCGCACGCCATGGATTCCAGCAGCACGTTGGGCGTCCCCTCGCGGAGCGACGGCAGGACGGTCAGGTCGCAGGCCCGATACACGCTCGGCATGTCCGCACAGGCGCCCAAGAAGTGGCAGCAATCGTCCAGCATCATGCTGCGCACCAGCGCCTGCATTGCCCGGTGGTAATCACCTGCTCCCTGTTGGTTGTCACGTAGCGGCTCGCCTACGCAGAGAAAGCGGGCGCCGGGAAAGCGTTCGCGGACGCGCGCGGCAAGGCGAAAGAAGTCCGCATGGTTCTTCTGCCGCTTGAACGTGGCGACCATGCCCACGACGGGCCCGCCCGGCGGCAGGCCGAGCCGCAGCCGGGCCGCCGCCCGATCACCCGGCCGGAACCGCACGCAATCCACGCCGTTGTAGACGACGGCGATACGCTCCGGATCAATGCCCAGCCGGCGCACGTTGTGCCGTTTGCCGGCGTGCGAGTTGGCGATCAGCACGTCGAACCACTGGCTTGTCACGCGGAAGCCAATCCGGTGCAGCCACGGGGACTCATAGTCACAGTTGCGTTCCGACGCCACGACCACCGGCACGCCGGCCAGTTGGGCGGCCGTGCGGACCGCCATCTCCGCGTCGAAGAGGAACGCATGGGCAATGTCGATGTCCAGCACACGCATCAAACGCGCCAGGCGCCACGTCAGACCGACGTCGAACCGACATCGCTTGGGAAGCACGTGCAGCGTCGCCACCCGGGCATCCAGCCCCTCGGCCAGCGGCACCACGCTGGACAGCGAGCATACGTGGACCGCGAAGCGCCGCGGGTCCAGGTGGTTGGCCAGTTGCACAACCTGGCGCTGTGCACCACCGTGTTCCAGACTGCTGATGACCAGCAACAGGCGCAAACGGTCCCCGTTGGGCAGCGTGTCACCGGAGAGGCTGTCCGGACAGGGCGTCCGCGGTGGGTCGATTGGCTTGTAAACCGACATGGCTACGGCGGGCCGCCGCTTGCACAAGGCAGCCCCACATCTCTGAGCATCCCCGACCTGCCCCCGCCCTGTCAGGGAGGGGCAGGGGGAGGGTCCGCTGCCAGCGGCATTCCCCGTCACCCTATCCTCTCCCCCCGAGGGGGAGAGGGGTCCTGCCAGGCGCGCTAATCGTCCGGGGTCGCCCGCGGACGGATCCGTCAGACCGTTTCCGGCGTGCGACTCCGGGCGCAAAGCTCCTTCAACACCAGCCAGCAGAAGATGGAGTTGCTCACCAGGTACCGACGCCACATCCGCCCCGGCTCCTGCACAACGCGGTACAGCCACTCCAGTCCCAGACGCTGCCAGATCCGCGGCGCACGCTTGACCTTGCCGGCCATGACGTCGAACGACCCCCCGACGCCATGGCACAGGGGTACGTCAAGTTCGCCATTGAAACGCGCGAGAAACTCCTCTTTGCGCGGCGAACTCATGGCCACGAACAGCATGTCCGGTCGGGCCGCGCGGATCGCGTTGGCCACCCCCGTCTCGTCCTCGCTCTTGAAATACCCGTGGTGCTGCCCCGCCACCACCACACCCGGGTAGCGTGCGTTGATGCAGCGTACCACCTCCGCGAGCACTTCCTCCGTTGCCCCGAGACAGAAGACCCGCCAGCCGCGCTCGCTCCCGCGTTCCAGTAGACGGTACATCAGGTCGATGCCCGTGACGCGCTCCGGCAGCGACCGGCGCAGCAGCCGGGCCGCCCAGACCACGGAAATGCCGTCCGCGAGAATCATGTCCGCGGTCCGCACCGCCTGGTCGAGACGCGGGTTCTGTCGCATGCTCACGATCTTCGCGGCATTCACCACACCGATCAGCAGACGCCGGCGCTGGGCGATGACGTCCTCGGCGATCGTGAGTACGTCCTGCATGGTCAAGGCATGGACGGGAAGGCCGAAGAGCGTCCGTGTCGGCCAGGCGTTATCGCAAGTCATGAGCCCGAATCCTCCGTGGCGGAACCTGCCGCCGGCCACGCCTCCGCCCGCGTTGCCGGCCAAGCGTACAGCAGCCATCCCATTTCGTACGGTCGCGTTTCGTAGTCCACGCAGCCGGGAGGAAACAGAACATCGGCCCCCGGCAGGCGCCAGGCCGGGTGCAGACGACTCAACACCGCCTGTGCCTTGCGCACCACCTTCGCCGGTTCGCGGCGCGCAACCTTGCGCCAAACGACGTCGGCCGAGGCGTCGATCAGCGAGCCCCCCAGTTCCGGGGAATGCCCCAACCACCCCAGACCGCCCGCCGTGGACGACTGGTGCCGGGCACCACCGGCGTCCTCGAGGGCAAACAAGGCCATCGGGGCCATCGCCTCCTGGTGCACGGCGTACACCGGATACTCTTCCACGATGTGACCCGTCCGCACGTCGAAATGCCACCACCACTGCCCCGCGGGGCCCTGTAGCTGACACATGCGGTCGGCCGCGTGCCCGGCAACGTCGAGCGCCTGGGGGTGTCGCGCGGCTTGGGAGTACAGAGACAACGCCTGGATGGGGTAGACCAAGTCGGCGAAGCAACTGATGTGGGCCCGCCAGCGCACCGCCTGCGCCGCGTCCGGCCAGTGTGGAAACAGTCCCGAGCGCGGCTGGTAAGATGCACGCAGTCGCTGCTCCAGCTTCGCCGCGTACTCCTCCGCGCCTGGCAGCAACCCGCCGGCGGACAAAGCGCTCAGTACCCACGCGAACTCCACCGTCGGATACGAACCGTGCGCCGGGTCAAACGCCAACACGCGACGCCAGGCAGCCTCAACCCCGCCATGACCCCATGCCCGCAGGCACCACAGCGTCAACGCGACCTCGCCCAGATCACTCATGGCGTCCACTTCGGCCGCCAGCGTGTCGGCCACCTGCTGCGGAGTGTGGCCGTGCAGCACCTGTTCAGACGCCGCAGCCTCTTCCCCGACCAACCCGAGCAGCACCATGGCCGTGTAGCGTCGGCTGACGCCCTCCAGCACGTCCTGACCGTTCGGCCGGCGCAACCGGAACGCGAAGCAACGCCGCTCCGGCAGGTACATGCGCCGCAATGCCCGCAGCGCCAGCCGGCGCAGCTCCACGGGCAGCGCCGCCACGCTGGTAGGCTCCGGGCCAACGACCGCCGTTCTGGCTCTCAACATCGTGCTCATTGTGACGAGCCCACCGTCTAAACAGTGTCCTTGAGCAGCTCCCCTCAATACGGAAGCCGACCACCGGGGCAGGGTGGCATGGCCAAGCGCAGCGCCGCCATGCCCCTCCGCATGCCGGACGCCGTTCTGGGTACCGCCTGCCTGCTTGCTGGCAGGCGTATGTGTTCAGCGTCTTTGGCGCCGCGGGTGCCGTGCTTACCCGCGACCGCGGTCGCGGGTAAGCATGCCTCCGCAGCCGCGGCGGATGCCCACCCCCGCCTGCGGCGGGTGAGGGCATGGCACCCACGGTGAACACGTACTGGCAGGCAGGCGCCTTTGGCACCCTCACGCCCGTCCGGTCTCACCACCGCTCCTGTCCCGCAGGAAACCTCTACCGAGGCTGGGCAGCCTGCGCATTAAGCGCTTGCAGGGCGTTGTTGCGCAGCAGGTACCCGAAGGGATCGTAGAGGTCCTGCATGGAGCCCTGGCTGGCGCCCGCGCTGCGCTCCGCGTCGCTGTTGAGGAACTCGATGGCCTGGGCGTTATAGTTCACGCCGGCCGTCGCGCTCACACCGGCACGGAAGAAGATGTTGCGGTTGACCCAATCCTGGATGCGGGTGCCCGTCGTGTGCGGGACCCACAGAATGTCCCCGGCCGCCAGCATGATGTTCGGGTCTTTGCCCTTGGTGATTCGGTCCAGGTTCAGCTTGACGTGCGCGTCGCTGCCGTCGGGCATCCGCCGGATGAGCGTCGCCTCCCGCGGCGTGACGTCCGTGCGCAGGCCGAGCCCGGCCGCCAGTGCCTGCAATACGCTCATCCGCACGCCCTGCGGGTAGACCTGCGGCCGCGGCGCGTTGACCAGCCCGCCGACGAACACCGTGTTCGGGGTCACCGCTTGCACGGTCAAGACGTCCCCCGCCTCGAGGGGAGGTTGTGCCAACGCCTGTCGTACCCCCTCAGGCGTCGTGAGGTCCAGTATCACGTTTTCCGCCGGCTGACGCAGACGTCGCAGCCGCACCTGACCGGACGCTATGTCGGAGACCAATCCACCGGCCTGTACAATCGCGTGGAAGACATCGCGCTCGGTGCGTCGCAGCGGCACCAGACCCGGCGACGTCACCGCCCCCAGCACCAGCACGTTGGTGGCCGCCGGGTCGATCAGCTCCACGTGCACCGCGAGGTCCTTGAGCACCGCCGGAACGTACGCCTCAAACAAGGCCGCTTCCACGTCCGGAAGCTCGCGGTCGGCCACCTGCACATTGCCCGCCAGCGGCAGGTGCACCACGCCCTGCCGGTCCACGCGCACGCGCAGCGGTGGGGGGGAGGTCGTCTGGTCGGCACCCGTCAGCCACACCGCCAGCACGTCGCCGGGGCCGACGCGATACGGCCCCAGGCGCTGTTCCAACAAGGTCTCGGCGGGTTCACCGGCAGGCACTTCGACCGCCGGGCCAGGGGCCTGGGCAACCCGTTCCTGCATGCGCAGAAACTCGTCGAGGCCCATGCGGTGATCGCTGCAACCGACCACCGGGGCGATCACAGAGAAGCTCAGCATCAGGATCCCACAAGTGCGTACCCTCTGCCCCCGCCGGCTGATTCTGACTACACTGTTACTCATGAGTAGGGCGTCTCCCAAGAACACCATCTTCCAGTCGTCTTCTGGTCGCCGAATTGCGCCGTGGCCACGCGGTGCCACCGACGACCCGACGGTATGAGGCTGTAGGGCCAAGTGCAGCGCCGCCATGTGTTCCCTTCCACACGGCTGCTGCCCAGGCATGCCGGCTTGCCTGCCGGCCGGCAGGCGCGTTCGGGTTGGGCATGCCAGTGTGCCTGTTTCCCCGTTGTATGGTTCTGTTTCGCGGCTCGTCGAGGCAGTAGCGTCGACCCCCGCGGCCGACGTGAATGCCGCCACCCGCACCGGCCTCTCGGGTTTCCGGCCCGGCCCCGCGGTTCCTCGACAGGTTGTCAGGCCTCGCAGACCCCCTCGCTAACGCCGGCGCGCTCCGCGGCGCCAGGGAGGAACCAGCGTCGCGGCAGGCTCCAGCGCCCGCCGGCAGTCACGACGGTGGCGGCCAGAATCTTCAGATCCAGCCAGAAGGAGAAGTTCCTTATGTAGGCCAGATCATAATAGATCCACTCGTGGAAGTCGCCTTGGCTGCGGTCCTCGGAGCGGCAGACCTGCCAGAGGCCGGTGATGCCGGGCGGCACGGCCAGTCGGGCCCGCCGCCAAGGCACGCAAATCTGGTTCTCGCGGAACGGCGACGGGCGGGGACCGACCAGACTCATATGACCCAGCAGCACGTTGAGAAGCTGCGGCAGCTCATCGAGGTTGGTGCCGCGCAGCCACCGACCTACTCGGGTGACCCGCGGATCCTGCCGCAGTTTGAATTGCGGACCGTCCACGTTGTTCTGCTGGTACAGTTCACGCTGGCGCTGGTGCGCGTCAGCCACCATGGTGCGGAACTTCCAGCACGGGAAGTCCTTGCCCCCACGCCGTTCCCGCCGATGGGCGAAAAGCATCGGTCCAGGAGAATCCAGCTTGATGACGATTGCCACCGCGGCCAGCAGCGGCGCCAGCGCCACCAGGGCCGTCGCCGCGAAGGCAACGTCAAGCGCTCGTTTGGCGACAAAGTGCAACGACCGTCCACCACCAGGGCCCTGCCCGACGCGATCCGGCAGTGCCGCTTCGGCGGCCCACAGGGATGCGCCTTCCGGACCGGCCCCCTGGGCATCAGCGGTGACGGGAACCGCACTCCCGTCTCCGCAAACCAACGACTGCCTGACGGCCGCACCCGCCGGCACGCGACTGCCGGGCGCCACCACGCACTGCGCCAGAGTCGCTCCTTCGCCAACGCAACTGGCGGCACCGACGACGGTCGGGCCGACAACCGTCGCGTTGCGCTCGACTCGGACCCCGCATTGGAGCACCAGCGGCCCGATCAGACGGGCGGTCGCATCGACAATGCAGTCCTGACCAATCACCAGTGACTCGCGGGCGGTCCGCGCCTGTCCGCCCTCTTGGCCGACAAGATCGCCGCTCAGCACCGCCTCATTGAGCCCGAGAAGCCCGGTGACGCAAGTGAGGTCCGGCAGATGCACGGGCACGGCCACGTCACGACTGAGAACACCGCGTGAGGCCAGCAGCAACCGCAGTTCCGCCAGCGCCGCGAAGTTCGCGTCGGTCAGCGCCAAAGCGGGCGCCATCGACAGAAAGACGCCGTCGCGGGCCGCCTCCGGCCAGTTGGCCACGTGGTAGATGCGCTGCACGCGTTGCACACAACCACCGCCGTCCACCTGCACCTGCTCACGCGCGCACGCCGCATCGGCAGGCACCGCCACCCAGTGCGTCGCGGCCCGATACTCCGTTCCCTCGCGCAGCATCCGCTCCAGATCGAGCGTTGCCGCCGGCCAGCGCGCGGAGTCAACCAGCAACACGTGGTCGGCAGGTTCGCAGCCAGCAAAGACGCGGGGAACCTCGTCCACCGTCACAACTTGCACGGGCCGGCCGACGTCCGCGCCCACGGCGGCCGCATAGTCGCTACCGGCAGCAAAGGTCGGCACCACGCACACTTGGTGTTCCGACGCCGGGCGTCCCGCCGCCAGTTGATCCACCAAGTGGCTTAACAGCGACCCGCCGCCCACCGGCATGGTCAGCAACGAGGCTGCCTTACCCCCGGCGAACAAGTAGGCAGGACGATGGTCCAGCACGACCAACAGCAAGGAACAGACTCCCTCGTCCGCCAGCAGGGCGGGAGCCCCCGCGCGATTCACCCACCCGGGCAGCCGTCGTCAACCCCCTGGTTCCCTCGGGCGCGGCGAAACCCCTCGCCGCGGACCACGTCACCACGCCTAATTCCGTGTTGCTATCTCGAACCGCGCCGGTGGGGGTGTGAACAGAGGCGAACGCCGAGATCGCATAAGCTTACGCAGAGTTACTCAGCCCGGCTGCTGTTCCCCAGCGGGTGCCGCCAGGACGCGCCCGGCCCCCACGACCGACGCACTCGCTTGGGCCTGGTGGCGACCGTACCCGCCGTAGCCGTAGCTGCCGTAGCCATACTGGCCGTACCCGTAGTGCGCCCCGCTCAGAACACCCACCAGCACCGTGCCCAGGAGCCGGCCGCCCACGACGTCCAGATCAGCATACGCCCGCAGTACCTCCGACCGCCGACAGTGGGACGAACGCAGCACCATCAGGATGCCGTCGGCCTGCGTGGCCAGAATGCGGGCATCCGCCACCGGCATCACCGGAGGGCTGTCCAGGACCACGTAGTCGTAGCGGCTACGCCAGCGCTTGAGACACCCGGCGAACACTCCGTTCGCCAGCAGCTCCGGATTGAACTCTCCCGTCGTCCCCGCCAGCATGATGTCGAGACCCGTGCACTCATCCGGACGGACAACCTCGTCGTCCTCCGCCATGCCCGTGAGGATGGCCGCTAGGCCCGGCGCGGACGGATCCAGCCCCAGGCGCTCGGCCAACGCCGCCTGCCGCAGGTCGGCTTCCACCAGCAGCGTTCTCTTGCCCAATTGGGCAAGGCTCCGGGCCAGGCTCAGCGCGACGCTCGTCTTACCCGCGCGACTGGAAGAACTGGTCACCAGCACCACCTGGTCGCGGGCAGCTTCCAGCCGGCGCAGCAGGGCGGTACGGACCATGCGCATTCCTTCGATGACCGCGGAACTGTGCTCCCAGAGTTGGTGGTTCTGCCCGGCCGGCAACGGTGGAAGCTGCCCCAGGAACGGCACCTGCACAACCTGCTGCACGTCCCCCAACTCGCGGATCCGCGGGTCCAGCAGGGCACGCACGTAACCGGCCGCCAACGCCAGGCAAAGCGCCGCCCCGAGGGCGAGTCCGCTCAGCAGGGGCCGGCGGTCCCGGAACGGCTCCGTAGGCGCCACGGCCGAGGCCGCTATCGAAATGCGTGCCGGGGCCTTCGCCTCAATCTCCAGGTACTCCAACCGCGTGCGCACCGCGTCGTACAGCTCGCGTGTGTACCGGATCTCGTCATCGTAGTGGGCGATCTTCTTGGCAAGTTCACCGGCCTCCGTCAGGTTTTGACGCTGGCGATCCACGTCCTCACGCAGCAAGCCGAGTTCCCGTTCCCGGAGCCGCAGCGTGCGCTCCGCCTGGGCTAGCGAGGTCAGTTGCGCCGCGGCATCACTCGCCAACACCACGCCGCCCGCCTTGCCGGCCGCCTGCAATGCCGCTTCCCGGTCGTGCAGCAGTTGCTCCTGGTGATCCACGTCCGCCTGGAGCTGCCGAATTCGCGGGTGTGATGACCCATACTGCTGCCCCGCGACCGCGAGCTGATGCCGAGCAGTCTGCCATGCCAGATGCAAGGCACGCCACTCCGCATCCTGGGCAAAGGTAGGGTCGATGTCCTCCTGTTTGGCCCCATCACCGTCGGGCGGTGTCGCCTCGGGGCCGACTTCAGCGGCCGGCCGCAGTTCCTCCGCCACGAACCCGGCCAGCCCGATCTGACGCTGCAACTCGTTCGCCTTCGCCTCCAGCACGCTCAACTGGGTGGCCAACTGGGAACGCAGTTCCTCCGGGTCCAGCGTACCCAACTGCTTGCCCAGGTTGAACTTGCTCTCCACCAGTCCGTCGATTTCCTTCTTCAGGGCGGCCCGCTCCGCACTGAGCGTCTCGAAACGGTGTACATCGCTCTCCCGGTACGTTTCGTCCGTGAAACGCTTATAGGCGTCGACCACGGCGTTGGCGATGAGCTTGGCCTCGTGCGGCGAGCGGGCCGTCACCGACACGTCGATGAGCTCCGTGTCGCGACGAGGATGGACGGACAGCGTCTCCTCCAGACGCTCCAGATGGCTGGGCGGTTGGCCGCCCAGCATGGTGCGCAACGTACGCGGCACTTCCCGGTACCAACGCGTTTGCTGGACCTCGGGCTGGTCCAGGACCCGCTGCAACACGCGTGGACTCCGCATGATGGACACTTGCGTGTTCAGAAACGACCGATACAGCGGCACCGTCCCCTTGTCTTCGGTGTCAAAGACGATGCGCGAGATCAACGGAGAAACCCGCACCAGTGCCGTTGCCTGATAATGCGGCTCCAGCAACCACCAGATAAGCGGCACGGTTGCCCCCGCAACCAGTGTGAACACCCCCACGATCAACCACTTGGCCTGCAGCAGCGTCGGCAAGGAAAACGCAGCGCGCGGCGCGGCCGCGCCACCGACCAGCGGTCCTCCGCCGCCGGCGACCGCCGGACTCGCCAGACCGACGGTCTCCGTGCCCGCCTCCCCGGACAACACGATGCCGCTTTCGGCACTACCTGACGTCAGTTCATGGTCCTGTGGCTGATGAAACAATGGGTATGTACTCCCTCAAACCCAAGGGGCATTGAAACGGCAGCCGGAAGTAAGACCGAGCGGATGTGACCCGCGGGTCAGCCGAGAAGCCGGCGTCCCGTTACGTCATGGCCGGGGCGGTCCGTCGGACGCGAGGTGCCGGGCCGGACGCCGCGCCAGTGCGCAAGCAACCGACCTACCCAGCCGTCGTGCCGCCTGCCCCTGGCCATCCATATGGTCTCGCGCAGCACCAGTTCCGGCTCCACGCTTGCGCCGTCGGTGAGAACGCAGCGATCGACGAAGGCCCCCTGGCCGACAGACACCCGGGACCACAACGCCGAACGACTAACCACAGCCTGGCCGGCCACGATGCAGCCTGCGCCGATGCTTGCGGGTCCGACCACCAGCGCCCCCGCTCGCACCTGCACGTCCGGCCCCACGACTACCGGCCCGAGCAGCTGGGCCGTCGGATCGACTCGGGCCGAACTGGCCACCAGCGCCTCGCCGATCCGCACGAACCCCGGCACCGTGCCGGGTCGATGCGTAAGACGGCTCACCACCGCGGCGTCAACTGCCAGGTACGACCGTGCGTCGGTCACCCGGACCAGGGCACCCGCCGCAACCGCATGCGTGGAAACAGGTACGCCCCGACGGTGCAACGCCGGCAGCAGTACCTCCTTGATGTCCTGATAGCCGTTCGGGCGAACCTCCGCCAGCGCGGCGCGGGAGAACACGTACAACCCGGTCGGGGCGGGCACCCGCCCCGAGGAATGCGCGGAAGTAACCACTACCGTGGCCGCTGCGCTGCTCCCCGAGTGCACTGCCAGCAACCTGGTCAAGTCCACATCTGGAATCAGGGTGCCGTCCACGACCACGAAGGTCCTGGCCGTACTGGCCAGTGCGGCATCCCGAGCACAACCGGCCGGCCCCCGCGGCATCACGTCCTCACAATAGTCCACGGCGATACCTTGCTTTTCCCCCGTGCCCAGGTGGGCACGCAGCACGGCGCTGTCGCTGTTGCCGCATACCGTCGCGCGCGTAATGCCCGCGTCACAGAGCCAACCCACGATGTGCTCGATCACCGGCCGGGTAGCCACCGGCAGCAACGGCCGCGGTGCCGCCTTCTCCAGGGCGCAGCTTCCCCAGGCGTGTACGCCGGCCAGGATGATGGCCTGCACGTCCTCCGACCGAACCGACGTGTGGTTCTGCACCTCTTTCCCCCCTCGTAGGCACGAGCCCCGCGACGGATGCTGCGGGCCCCTCCGCTTCGCCCGCGAATCGCGATTGCTGAATCATAGGCGCCGGCCCGGCAGTTTCCTGCCTGCGCGTCCTTTCCTGTTGAACAATTGGCTTCATACCGATAACTGCGCCCACCTCATGCACGTCCGCAACCGCAGATTTCCGGACCACTGTCGGCGACCCACGAGCGTCGTCGCCGGACGCCTATCGTGGTACCCGCGACTCACCCAGCCCGCGATCGGGTCCTCACTTCCGATAAGCAGGCGCACTTCCAGACTCGGGTCGACCTCGAGCACACCCTCCCCGCCCGGCCAGGCAACTGTATATGCCCCACCGGTCACCGCCGCCACGCGACAATGCTCGGCGAAGTGCAGACACAGGGTCGCCGCATGCGCCCCGCCGGCCTCCAATTCGTCCTCAATCAACAAGTACGCCTCTGATCCCCGCAACATCACACTCCGCCGGTGGCTGACGGGGTCCGGCAAGCGTGCGTAACCGTTGTGTTCGCCCGTCACCCGCCCGCCGTCCGCCGTCGGCTCCCACAGCGTGCAGCGCGCTTCCGCCCGCCGACCCCACAGAAACAGTCCGAGCATCTCCGACTGGTTCTCATCGTCCACGACGACCGCATTGTGGGCGCGGGTACTGCGAAAGTAGTCGCGCCACGGACGCCAGGTGAAGTAATCGTACGTGCCCGGATCAATCAGCACCTCGATGCCGGAAACACGCAGCGCCACACTGAGGGCATCCGCGTGTCCGTGCGCCGCAATCGGGCCAAACCCCAGCGGACCGCAGTCAAACACGACGCTTACCCGGTCCGCGCTCCGCCGGTGCCCGGTTTGCAGCAGGTAGCAGCCGCTGTCTGGAAATGCTCGTGACTGCAACGGCCGCGGCTCCACTGCCGTTGGTGCTCCCGCCGCGGCGCCGGCGCCTCCGGCCACGCACGGAGCCGGGCCCGTCAGCCAGTAAATCGCCTCCTGCCCGGACAAAACCGCGGGCGGCGGCTCTTCCCGTGGGCAAACGGCCGCCCCCAAGGCAACCAACGTGTGCGCCCGCTCGGCCGGACTATTAAGATCAAGCACGTAACCGTCGTCGCAGTCTCCGAACATCGGGGCCGCGTCTCCACCGTCCAGCATGGCCTCCGCGAAGCTGAGCATGCGTGTCACGTTGTCCCAGTACGTCGCCGGGAAATCCCAGTCCCGGCGCCGCGCTACCCAGCCGCACAGCAACAGGAACTCCAGCACGAACAGGTGGTAGCCGAAGGCCTGCTCCCGGTGTCCGCCGTCGGCGTGAATCTGCCGCGCGCTTTCGGCAATCAGAATCTCACGGCTCTCGCGCGCCCAACGCGACACGCCTTTGAGCGTGTGAAAGTAGTTGCTCCCGATCCACACCCCCGCCGCCTCGCCGATCAGGTGGTTGTTGGCCGACGAGTGCCTCGAGTACTTCCGGGCAATCTCCCACAAGTGACGATGAACAACCGGCAGGACCAGCTTTCCCCACGCCGAAGTCAGCAGCCCCGACGGCTTAATCAGCTCGAACGCCCAAACCCAGTTGATCAGCCGGATCGCCAGCTCGAGCGGGCTGCGCCACTGCATCCCCATCCCATACGGGCACTGCCGAATCCAGCTCTCCACCTGCTCGACGACCTTCTCGGCGTACCGCCGTTCGCCCGTCACGCGATACGCACGTCCAAGCACCACCAGGTGCTGGTGCCGGGCCGGCTCCCAGGCGATCCTCGCGTCACCCACCGCGGCGTAATCGCGGTAGTCGATGTGGTCCGCAAAGCACCGCGGCGTCGGCAGCCCGGCGATGTACTCGCAGTTGAAGTCCACCTCGGGGCCCAGGTCGCAGGCCGCGACGTCGAAGAGACGCAGCCGGTTCCGGCAGATCGCGTCCGCCCGCGAAACCAAGGCCGCCCGCTCCGCGGCGGACAGAATCGTCTCGATGCGTTCGTCCGCCACCCCCAGCAGCACTTCGTTGAGTAACCCGCTCCGTCGCCACGGGGTCGAGCCGTTCCTTGCAGCGATGCGCTCCAACGGCAGGGGCCGGCTGCGCAGGGGCAGGACGCAGAGATCGACCCCCTGACGCAGCACGTTCCGCACGCGCCAACCGACTTCTGCCGGCGGCATCGAACGCAAGCGACGCCAGTACCACGCCAGTGACTGCAACAGCGTCGAGCCTCCTGCGGGCAGACTCCGTCCCCGTCAGGTGCACGGGACCGGTCGTGCAACTGATTGGGGCACAAGAAGTTACGTGCACCCGGACTACTCGATCACTTCCAGCAGTCCGGGATCAATCTCCACCTCGGCCGATTGGCCGAGTATCTGCACCGCCAGGTAAACGCGACACAATCCTCGGCGGCGCAGCACCGTCCCTTCCATCCCCCTCAGGCTGCCGCTCGTCACTCGACATCGCCGGCCACGCTGAATCCCCGGGTACAGGTCCATCGGTACCCCGCTATTGACGGCGCGATGAATCTGGCGCAGCTCGTGCCGCAGCCGCTCCTGGTCGGCCACCTCGATGACCTGAGCCACGCGGTGCGTTCGCAGGGTCGCTGCCCGCTCGTTGGACTCCCCACGCAGGAACAGGTACCCCGGAAACAGCGGCAATCTCACCGTCCTCGGTGCCCGCCCGCCGTAAGACCGTCTTGCCTCCACGAGGGGCAGGAAGTACGCGATGCGCAGCCGTTCAAGTTGGCCCGCCACCGTCTTCTCGTGCCGCGCCCGCGTGTGCACGACCCACCAGCGCTGCGCCGGACCCGGCACGTCGACGTCGCCAAACAGCTCCGCCGCCGCCGCCGATGCGGCGACTCGCACGTCGTCCTCAACGTTGACGCACTCGCTGATCACGACCCCACCTTTATGCCACCCGGCGAGACGGCAATGCGCGATGCGGCACCGAGTGTCCGCACCGCGACCGTCAGGCTGCGGCCGAGCCCCAACGCGGGTGAGCGCGCATACGGACCCCGGCCGCGTCGCAGCGCGGTCCGGCCGCCTCGATGCTTATCGGGAACGCTGCGCACCTCCTAGAGCGGTGTGCGGACCCACCGCACCGGCGGCGCACCCCGCGTTATGGGAACTTCCGGGAATGGAGCCGCGCGACCCCAGGAGTGTGCTTATCGGATGCACCGCCATCGAGCCGCGGGCTTCAGCCCGCGCGGACGCCCCACGTAGCGAACCGCCGGCCTGCTCCCCTCGACGCCGAGTGTGAAGGGCAGCCCGCGCGGTGCCGCGAGACCCTGAGGGACGCACGACTGCGCACGGTCGTTGGCAGGGCAGCGTCAACGCCGCGCTGCCAACGTGGCCAACGCCCACGGTGCCGGTCCTGCCCGCTCTTGCCGTCGCTCGGAACCGTCTCAGCAAGCCGCCGGACTGAGTAGCTTTACGCAAGTGGAAACCCAAAAGCGTGGGGGACCGGAAGGGTGGCATGCCCAAGCCGAGGGCGCCGGCATGCTGGTGCAGAGGGGAGCTGCAGGCACGGTAGAAGGCACGGCAGCGCGGCGCTTGGCCATGCCACCCCACCCCGTTTGGTCGGTGTTTCTCATGCCGTGGAGCTACACTCAGGAAACGAGGACCGCTCCCATGGCCGGACCCGACACGACTGATGCGCGCGCAACCACCGCGCCTGATTCGCCGCCAGTGATCCACACCGCGACCGTCAGGGAGCGGGCGAATCCCAGCAGTCGTGGCGCGTATGCGTGCACGCGCCTGGAGGAAGCGGCGCTACCTACAAGCCAACCGGTCCGGTGTACAGCTCGACGAAGAGCGTGAAATCAGCCAGATCGACGTCGTTGTCTCCGTCGAAATCAGCCGCCTCGAACTGTGCCGACGGGCAGCCCGGCGGATTGCTGCCCACCCCCGGTCCACTCCAGCACGCCTCCAGCAGCACGAAGTCGTCGATATCGACGTCACCGTCGTCGTCAAGATCGCCCGGCAGCGCTACGTGGCACTCATCAGGGATGCCATCGTCGTCGTCGTCCGGGCTGGTACCTTCCGCGAGGTCGCAGATGTCCAGCGTCGCATTGCCGTTGCAGTCCGCCAGCCCCCGGAAGCCGTAGCCCGACCCCGACCAGAACCCGTTCTCAAAGTCGAGGTAGGCACCGACGGCCACCAGATCGCCGCTCACCGCCACCGCGCCGAAACGCTCATATGCCACGCCGTCGGATGCCAGCAGCTTGACCTGGTCCAACCACTTGGTGCCATCGTGGAGGAACGCGCCCACCGCCCCGGCCTGGGTGCCGTATTCTCCGTCCCCCAGGCTGCCCACCAGAGCGGTGTTGCCCGAGATAGCCACGCTCGCCCCGAAGTGCGCGCCGGCCGCATTCGCGCCGGGCCCGAACTTGTCCTCCAGCACCCACTGCACGCCGTTGAAACGGAACACGTGGGCCGCGCCGGCATCCGCACCTTTGGCGTCATCGCCGAGGGCCCCGATCAACGCCACCCCGTCCGCCACGCTCACCGCACAACCGAACTGGTCCCACGCCGCCAAGCCCGCCGGGACGAGCTTCTGCTCCAGCACCCAACTCACGCCGTTGAAACGGAAAACGTAGGCCGACCCCGATGCCGAACCCGCGTCATCGTCCATGGCCGCCCCGACCAGGATTGCGTCATTCGACGCCGCCACCGTGCCGAAACGGTCATAGGCCGCCCCGTCCGGCGCCACCAACTTCTGCCGCTCGACCCACTGCTCCCCGTCATGCTGAAACACGTAGGCCGCACCCGCGTTCGTACCCTGGTCATCGTCGTACCCCGCGCCCACCACGGCCGTGTTACCCCACAGGGCCACCGAACCGCCGAACTGGTCGCCGGCTGATCCGTCCGCCGGCAGCAGCACCGCCTCTTCAACCCAGTTGGCCCCGACGCGGCGGAACACGTATGCGGCCCCGGCATCCGTCCCCAGGTGACCGGACCGTGGCGCTCCCACGAGCACCACGTCGTTGGACATCGCCACCGCTGAACCGAACTCGCCCGCAAACACCTCATCCGCGGGCGTCAGCTTCGTTTCCGGCAGCCATGCCGCTCCCACCACCCGGTACACGTACGCCGCCCCCGAATCCGCGAACAGCCCGTCCGCCCGCGGCGCGCCCATCACCGCCTGGTTCCCGTCTGCTGCCACCGCATAGCCGAACCAGTCGCGCGGCGCGCCATCGCCGGCCAGCAGCTTCGCCCGCTCCTGCCCCCGGCACTTGGGCCGTTCGCTCAGGATCATCGAGTAGGCCTGGCTGCCGCCCGTCAGCGTACCCTTGTGGCTCACGCGCAACGTGTAAGGGTGCGCGCCAGGGTAAGGGATGACGATCTGTTCCACGTTGTCCCGAGCGTTGTCTCCCGTTGTCGCCGGGGCGTTGGGGACCGCGGGATTCAGAGTCCAGGGGAGGTACGTCACACCCTCCGCGGCATCTTCGACACGCAGGTCCAGATCGTTCACCAGCATGGGCGTCGGCGGATCGAGAAGATTACCGGGAGGATTACCCGGCGGATCAGTCCAGCACAGCGTGACCCGCAGCTCCTTGCCCCCGTCACCGAAGAAGTTCAGCGTATACGTTCCGCCGTTGCTCAGCACTCGTTCGCTGATTGCCAGTGGCTGCGTGGCACTGGCAGAAATGGTCTGCGCCGCCCGCAGCGTGTTCATCAACCCCCAGCCAAACTCGTAATCCGGTCCCAGCGCCGCGCCCGCCTCGTCCGCCGTGTGGATGACCAGCGCCTTCAGCGTCGCCGAACGCAAGTCACCCAGACCGGGACGCGTTTGCCGCCAATGCTGGATCAGCAGCCCCAGCGACCCGCTTGCGTTCGGTGCCGACATCGAGGTGCCGCTGGCGATGGCGTAAGAGTAGTCCGAAGCGCTGTACGTCGAGACCAGCGCTATGCCGTTGGCCGCGATATCAGGCTTGATACGTCCGTCATCGGCGGGGCCCCAACTGGAGAAGGAGCTCATGACCACGCCGTCCGCCCCGTGGTAACCGCCAAAGACATCATCTACGGCCGCCACGGTCAGGATGTTCTTGGCGATCCCCTCGGTACCGATGGAATCATACGGACCATCGGGGTTGCGGGTGGCCGTGCTCCACTGCCACCGATGCGTTTGCGGATTGTAGTAGTAATGCCCACCGCCGGCCCCGGGGCCCGTATCGGTGCGGTCATTGCCCGCCGACTTGCAGATCAGGTAATACGGGTACGCATGCGCAATCGCGTCGTACTCCTGGCTGTACACGGTGTAAAGCCCGAACCAGTTGTCCTCCACCGTGCTGACCGTCACGTCGCCGTACCAGAACCACACGCTGTACCCGGTGTCGTAGTACCAGCCGCTGATCAATCCATACGAGTGGTTCGAGACCCGCAGCCCGTTCGCCGCGGCCGCCGTCATCTCTACCGTATCGTTGTTCCACTCGTACGCCAGCAACTGAGCTGCCGGCGACATGCCCTTCGACTGCCCGGCCGGGTATCCGCCGCCGCCCGGAAACACTCCCGCCGCCACCAGGGTTCCCGCCACGTGCGTTGAATGCCAGTTCAGCTCGCTCGGCGAGTCCACTTGCGTCACCCGACCCTGGAACTCCTGGTGCGTCGTCCGCACGCCGCCGCCGTCCCAGATGCCCAGCGTCACCCCCGTCCCCGTCAGCCCCAGCCCGCTGGTGCCGCCCGGCAGGCACTCGTCCGTGCTGATCGTGTCGGCTGCGTCCTTGTTGTGCGTCGTGAAGTACTTCGGCACGCCGTTGACGACCGCCTGGAGCTCGATCACCCCGTGCTCCGTCTCCACGCGCAGCGGCCAGCCGTAGTCGAGGGCCAGCAGCCGGGCCTCAGCCTGAGGAACCACCTCAAACCCCGACCCCGCCGGGGCCGCTTGTCCCCTCGTGTCCGACGCGCTGACTACCAGCGCCAGTACCGCTAGCGCCGCCCGACCCACCCGGGACATGTGTCCCGTCAGCCGCCGTGTGGACAGACTCCGACCCTTCATCCAGCCACCGGAGACCCAGGACCGCCACATGCCGTTGGGTGGTAGGGGGGGACCTCCTCCCGCCTGTCGATGCGGGCAGCCCGTGCCCCCGACCCCGGCAGGTAGCCTCGACCACCGGCGGCCGAGGCACCGGCCGCCAGAGCCGACGGGGTTTAACGCGCCCACGTCCCAGCGGACGTGGCTCGGTTTGCAGTTAGGGTTCCCGCTTGGTTCCCGGCGGGCAGGGGACGAGCACGTAAGCATCTTCCTCTCCTTCCCAGACCCGGCCGGCATGGCTCGCCGGCCGCTTCCTGGCAGCCTGCCCCATGTCGCTGGATCTCCCCCAATGGTAAGGATTTGTCGGTGAAATTACCAGACTCTCCGCCCCGACCGCGCTCCCCCCGCAGAGTGCCCCGGTGGACGCCCGCCCGTCACCCGTGGGCCGACCACAGGGCATCGGGCATGAGAATCGGCCGGCCGTCGGGCCCCACGCAGGCGAGTGTGGACCTAGCCTCCGTCGTCAGCACCCGGTCACGGTGGATCTGGTAGACGTGCTCGACGCGCGTGCGGGTCACCCGAGCCACGCGGACACTCACGACTACCAGATCGTCATAGCGGATGGGAAGCAGGTAGCGGCACTCGGCCTTGTACACCACGAAGAACACCTGCTGCGCCTCGAGGTCTCGATAGCGGAATCCACGCTGCCGCAGCATCTCCGTCCGCGCGTGTTCGAAGTACTCCCAGTAGCGAGCATGGTGCAGGTAGCCCATCGCATCGCATTCCGCGTAACGCGCGCGAAACTCAACCTCACACGTGTCCGCGGAACCCGTCGCTGACCATCCTCCCATGATCAGTTGACTCCAGCCGGTGTACCCGCTGTCGCCAGCTCGGTGAGGGCATGTCTTCCCAGCTTGTTACGCACGCAGCGGGCTGCGATCCTCATCTCTGCTCTCCCCCACAGCCGACGTCTCGCCCCAAAGGGTCACGCATACCGACTCCCCCGTGAAGCTCTGCCGCCACGTGCGCTCACCTCTACCACCGAACCGGGGCTCCCGGCAAGCCCCACCAACGCAGCCTCCCGGCGTTCGCTCCAGGGGACCCTGCCGGTGGCGAACCGCGAGGGCGGCATGCCCACGCCGCCGGCCGGCATCCCGTTGCGGCAGCCGGCGGTCGGAGGGAAGGCACAGCGGCGGTACGCCCGGCTATGCCACCCCTGCCCTCGTGGCCGGCCTCCCGAGTGTCTGGAGCCATTCCGTGTTCGAACCCTCCGTTCGGAAGCCGACCGGGTTCTTCGCCTTGCCCCACCTGCCTTCTTCTCCCCGACCGCTGCGTGCGTTCGCGGGACGGCAGGCTGCGGTCTTTAGGCTGATGGGCGGCCGGTGGGCCGAAGCCACCGCGGGAGTTGCAGAAACCCGCGCACATCTTATTGACAATGCGATAGTATAACATTATAATGTATTATTGTCGTATTCACGCGCTTGGACACCCAGGCGCGATTCCGGCAGACGGGCCACGAGGGCCGGACAGGCAGCAAGCGGCGCCGACGTGGACGCCGGCGCCCAAACGGATCCTCCGGATTCGTGGGGGCACCCCGGCTTGCCGAGCAGGCTCATACGGAGACACCCACATGACTCCTCGAATCACGCACCAACCAGCACGACGTAACCGACCGCGCAGAAGCTCGCGAGCGGTGGGGGGCGCCCACACCGCACCCGGTCGGACCCAGTCGGTCCGGCGGCGCACTACGACCCCTGAACGCAACGCGAAGCGCCGTCCGCGGCCCGTGGTGCGCGCCCCGTCGGCAGGGCACCAGGCGGCGAGGGGCGCGGTCTGCCGAGCCGCGCGGACGCAACCCAGGACCAGCCGAACCGCCCGTTCCGGTGCGAAGTTGGCCAGCCTGGGGTTTCGTGGGTTGGCACGCCACGATGGGGACGGGGTCGTGCTCCAATATGCGCGCCGGCGGGGGGGCTCCGTCGTTACTTCCCGACAAGTGGTCGAGGTACGCTCGGCTTTCTCGGGGGCGTCGCCCTCCGGGGACACGGCGGGCCGGCATTCTCTAGGCCGAAGTTCCGGTCGAAACAGGGGCCTCTCCCAGGCCTTGGCGGCCCTGGGCCATCCTGTCCGGTTGACCGTAGCGCTTCGACTCCTGAGCGCGCCTGCCGACTACGCGTCGTTGACGGAACTCACCGGGCTCAAGGCCGGCCCGCTATACCATCATCTCAACCAGCTCCGCCTCGCACGCCTCATCGAGCCGAAGAAACGGAACCAGTATGAACTCACCAGCCTCGGTCGGCGCATCGCACTCGTCGCGATGGCTGCCGGCCGGTGGGTAACGCAGGAAGCGTGATCGTCTGCGGCAGTTCAGTTCGGGACCGTCGTCTCCACGCAAACGGCGTATGCAGGCCCCACGGCAACAAGGAGCGACCGGACGAAGTCGCGGGCTCCCGCTCGCTTGTGGTGCCTGGAAGCCGAAGGCTCAGCGAGCATCGTGGTACACCCGGCCTGCCCAAAGCTGCAGCGCCGATGGCCGCGGCCCGCAGCGCGCTAGGCCGCCAACACTTGCGTGAGTCAGCTCGGTGTGCTGAGCCGGACAGGAGAAGCCTATTGGAAGGTGGGTTTCGGCAGGAAAGTGCCCTTCGGAGCCGCCCTACCGACGTCCGATAATAAATGTTATGTTGCGTTCAGGTAGGGCGATCGCACCAAAAACGGAGCCGACCATAACCTGGCGCCCGAAAACGGTACGATCAGGGCTTGGCGGGACCCCGGCCGGGCGTCGGCCGAGCCGGCGGGCGCGCCGGTTGTACTGGCTTAGCCCCCGGTGGCGTCCCCGACGACTGGCCGGCAGCGGCGTCCTGCATCTCCTTCAAGTTGATGGTCTGCACGGGTTCGATCTGCCGGCGGTTGCCGTCGAACCGGTACACTACCAGCTTGTTTGCGCTGGAATCGATCGCGTAGAGAAGTTCATCGTTTGTCGTCACCCGTCCGACCGTCAGCACGTAGTCGCCGCCTTGGGCGGCCATGCCGGCCGCTAACGCGGGTTCCGGGCGAACGTTGAGCGTCAATACGCCGACAAGGAGAATCACAGCCGTGATCGTCAGCACGCCGATCGTGATATTCCTGGAGTCCATGGGCCAATCACCTCCGTAGCAGGAAGAACCTCAAACCCACGGGTCGGCTGGGCGATGCCCACACAGGGCCGACCCATACTTCGGCACGCCGGAAAACGGCCTCAGGGCGTGCCCTCGGCTCGGAAGTCCTCCTTGAGGTCACGAAATCCACCGTACGCCAGCTCACTCGTTTGCAGATTCGGGTAGAACGCATGCAGCTTCCGCTGGGGGCGGTCCAGCAGGTAAAGCACTTCGTAGCCCTGGCCGGAGACAACTGCGGTCACGCCGATGTACCCGGCTCCGGCCCCGCCGGGCTGGGCGTAGGCCGCGGGTAACGCGGTGGCACTAATGACCAGCGCGGCCAGCAGTAGCAGGTTCAAACCCGCGAGCATGACGATCAGCGTTTGTTTGCGGAGCATGGTCTTGTCCTCCTGGTACACGAGTTAGGGAAGGAAGCGTAGCGCGCCACCCCTGTGCGCCGCCAAGTTACTGCAAGCAATCGTCCGCAACGGCTCCGCCGCCCCGGCACGCACGCGGACGCCACGCGGCAGTGACTTGCCCCGACGCATCGCCAGAGCCGAACGGCGCGGAACTTAGCCCAGGTGTGACCGCTTGGGGTTCAGGAAAGCGACCACAGCAATCAGGATGACGATGCCGGCCGCAACAGCCCACTGGATGAGGCCGTTGTCCTTTTCGGGCAGCGAGGCCTCCTTCTGGGCTAGCGCCACGACCGGGCTGAGCAGGAGTGCGCCCCCGGCGACCGCGCAGGCAAGAACCCACCGCGACGCTCTGACACGTTGCATGACGACGCTTAGTCGACTCATAACGTAGAGAGTATAGCGATGCCCGACCGCCGGTAAAGCACCTGCCGGGGCGGATTGGCGACACTCGGGACCGGGCTGGATCACGGCTCGTAGGCCGGCCGGAGCAGCGACCGGAACGACGCTCCGGGGACTGAGAGGGTGCCCCAGCGGCTGGAGCGCACGCGGGCATGGGCGGCGTACTCCGACGCACCGACCCGTAGAAACGCGTACTGGCGGTCGCGGAACGGATGCAGCCGGCTGACGGGCAGCCGTGCGTTGTCCTCGGTGAGCAGGTAGGCGAAAATCAAGACTGCCTGAAAACCGGTGCCGAACACGGTCTCCCAGCGGCGAAGCGACTCGAGGTCAGCGCTGGTAACCCAGTTCTCCCAGTACCGGCGATTCCGCCCGGTCCGGTAGGGAAACTTGCGCCCTTTCACGTCAACAAGCCAAGCCGAGTTGCCGGGCGGATAAACGAGGAAGTCGAACGATTTGACTCGGTGTCCCGCGAAGATCGCCTGGCGTCCCTCGTTCACCGGGATGTACGGCCAGCCGCTGGCACGCAGGAAGTCCTCAAACGCCGCTTCGTAGTGATGGTGCCGTTGAGCCATCCGCGAAGCTACTCCCCCACCTGCGGGGTATGTCGCGTTGTGCGGGAGCTGACCGGCGGGCACCTCGTGGCCGCCGACGGGGCACCGGACAACCGGACGGTGCCTGCGGGCGCATTGTACGAGGAGACGCCGCCGGGGGAATCAGGCACCCGTCAATCGGGCCGTGACAGGGCGACGCGCGGTCACTCGGGCGCGTCTCCGTCCTCCCGCGTCAGCCGCGCGGCGCGGGCCCAGCTTCCGCCCGGTACGCCGGCGGTAGAACTCCTCAAGCTGTTCCGCGTGTGTGAAGTGGTGTTCGTAGTTGTAGGGGCCGATGGCGTAGTCGCAGTCGCCCGCCTTGTATTCCGCGCAGATCGCCGGACGCTCCTCGTAAGCTCCGCAGCGGCTGTCCGGTTGCAGGTGCTTGCAGCGGGCCTGGAACTGAATGTACCACTCCCCTTCCTCGACGAAGACGCTGATCCCCTCGTGAAACAGGAACCAGCGAATGTCGTCGAAATCACGTCGCGTACGCGGCTTGTCAATCGGTAGCGCCAGATAGCGGCAGCAGGCAGCCGCACAATGCTCGCAAAGAACCGCCCCCATGCATTCTCCCCGCTCAGCAGGTCTTGCCAACGGTGTGCTCGGACACGAAGATCATTATAGAGCCATGCCACCGGGTGACAACGTGGCCGGTCGTCGCGGACCGCCGGTGCGTCACCGAACGAAGTCCACCGCGGGCACGATGCCGATGAGGATCATCGCGGGCAAGTGGAAGTCTCGCCGCCTCGCTTGGCCCACGGGGGGCACCACGCGCCCAATGCCCGACCGCGTGAAAGAGGCCGTCTTCTCGGCATTGGGGTCATACTTCGGCTGCCCGGCAGAGCTGCCCGCGCTGCGCGTGGCCGACGTTTTCGCCGGCGGCGGCACCCTCGGGCTGGAGGCGTTGTCGCGGGGAGCGGCGTCGTGCGTCTTCTTCGAGCGTGATCGGGAGGCCGTCGCGGTGCTGCGGCGGAACCTGAGCACGCTGGCGGTCGGTCCCGAAGGCGTCGTCGTCAGCGGGGATGCCTGGAGGCAACTTGCCCGCGCGGCCCAGGCGGAGCCTTTCGGCCTGATCCTGCTGGACCCCCCCTACCGCGATTCGGATGACGCCACCGCGCGGGGGCAGGTGCCGCGGCTGCTGGCGGCACTGGCGAAGGCCCCTCGGGCGGATACGCTGATTGTACTGCATTATCGGGCCGCCGCCGGCTGGGTCGGACCCGCTCCCGAGGGCTGGGACGTGCCCGTCCAACGCCGGTTCGGCACCAACGGCGTTTGCTTCCTCGAGCGCGGCGGTACTCGGTAGCTCCGCCCGAGGACGAAGTCGCTAGCGGGGCCCGCTGGATGTGCAGGGAGTACCGTTGGAATGCGCAAGCCGTCTCGTGACGCTCGCACGGCCGCCCTGGAGGTCATCCACGCGTTGCGCGACGCGGGGCACGTAGCGCTGTTGGCCGGCGGCTGCGTCCGCGACATGCTGCTGAAGCGGACGCCGAAGGACTACGACGTGGTCACCGATGCCACGCCGGCGCGCGTGCACGCCCTCTTCCCGCGGGCCCGGAAGGTCGGCGCGCAGTTCGGCGTCATGCTGGTCCGCCGTTACGGGCACGACGTGGAGGTAGCCACGTTTCGGTCGGAAGGCACCTACTCCGACGGCCGGCATCCCGACGAGATTCGTTTCGGCACCGAGGTGGAGGATGCCGCCCGTCGCGATTTCACCATCAACGGGCTCTTCTACGACCCGGTGGCCGAGCGGGTCATCGACCACGTCGGGGGGACGGCGGACATCGAGGCCGGCGTCGTTCGCACGATAGGTGTTCCTGAGCAGCGTTTCGCCGAGGACCACCTCCGCATGCTTCGGGCCGTGCGCTTCGCCGCCACCCTGGGTTTTGCGATCGCGCCGACCACGATGGACGCGATTCGCCGGCACGCCCCCAAGCTGCGCGCCATCAGCGTCGAGCGCATCTGGCAGGAACTGGAACAGATCCTGACCGATCCCTCTCGGGCGCGCGGTTGGGGCCTCCTGATCGAGGTCGGCCTGCGCCCGCATCTGGTTTCGCAGTGGGAGCCGCTGACCGGGGAAGACTGGAGCGTGCCGCGGCGCCTGGCCGCTCTGCCGGACGGCGTGATTTCCGGGACTCTGGGCCTCGCGGCCGCAGTCTCCGCCCGCGGTCCCACCCAGGCGAAGAAGATCGCCCGGACCCTGCGTCTGAGCAATCGCGAGATTCAGGAGATCGTATGGCTTGTGGCGTCGCTACCCCAGGCACGCGCGGCGGACACGCTGGAGCTGGCGGACCTCAAGCTGCTGCGGAGTCAGCCCGGCTGGGACGATCTGGTGGCGCTGTTGGCGGCGGACCTGAAGGCGAAGGAGGCGGATGCGGGCCCCTGCCGGGAGCTGTGTCGCCGGGCGGCGGCCATCGCGCCGGAAGCGGTCAACCCCCCTCCCCTGCTCAGCGGGCATGACTTGGCGGCTCTGGGCCTTTCCGAAGGCCCGACCGTCGGCCCCATCCTGGGACACCTGCGCCGCGCCCAGTTGAATGAGGAAATCCGCGACCGCGCCGAGGCGGAATGCCTCGCTCGGCGCCTCATTCGCGGGGTTGTCGGCGGCGCATCGCAGTCGCGTGAATGAGGGGTTACGCGTCGGCCGCTGTTCAGGCCCGCGGCCCCATCGCCTGGATGCGTTCCTCCACGGTGCCAACGCGGGTTATGCGCAGGCCGAAGTTCTCCCCCACCTTGACGGCCTGACCCACCCCGATCGGACAGTTGCCGACGGACAACGCCAGCTCCGCGTCGAACGCCTGGTCGAATTCGATGATGGACCCTACCGTGGTCTTCAGAACGCTCTCGATGGGCATGTCCCGCTCCGCCAGCGTCACCACCAGCGTCACACCGAGTCGGACAACCCGCTCCACGTCGCCCTTCCGAGGCCGGCGCACCCCGGCGGCCACGGGCACTCGGGAAGCGACGGACGACGACGAGCGCCCCCCCGGTGCTGCCGGTGGTGACTCGCCCCCAGTGGGCGGATCGGGCACGACGGGCGTCGGTTGTGCCTCCTGCGCGGCAGGCACGCCGAACGCCTCAAATGCAGCGCCCGCCTGCGCCGCGACCCCGGCCAGGACGGCGTCGATGTCACTCTGTGAAATCGCCATAGGCGCCCCGCCTCGGTACGCGCGCACCCCAACCTCCGTAAACTGTCACGTGTATCGTCGAGAGTGACGCGTCTGCTTGAGCGTGGCGCGGCCGCACCCCACGAAACCGCCCGCCGCCTACTCCCACCGGCGAACGATGATGCAGGCGTTATGCCCCCCGAAGCCGAACGAGTTGCTCAGCGCGACCCGGACCCGCCGGTCGCGAGCCGTGTGGGGGCAGTAGTCGAGGTCGCAGCCCTCGTCGGGGTGGTCCAGGTTGAGCGTCGGCGTAACGGTTGCCGTCTGCAGCGTCCGAATCGTGGCGACCAGTTCGACCGCACCGCTGGCGCCCAGCAGGTGCCCTACCGCGCTCTTCGTACTGCTGATCACCAGCCGGTGCGCGTGTTCGCCGAAGACCTGCTTGATGGCCTTGGTCTCCGCGATGTCGCCCAGGGGCGTGGCCGTGCCGTGCGCGTTGATGTAGTCGACGTCCTGCGCCGTGACGCGGGCATCCGCCAGGGCCTGCCGCATCGCTGTGGCCGCCCCTTCGCCGTTCTCATCCGGCTGCGTGATGTGCTGAGCGTCCGAGGTCGAGCCGAAGCCGGCTACTTCCGCCAAGACGGGCGCCGCACGGCGCCGAGCGTGCTCCAACTCCTCGAAGACGAAGGTGGCGGCCCCCTCGGCCAGGACGAAACCGTCCCGATCGCGGTCGAAGGGCCGACTGGCCGCACTCGGCTGGTCATTCCGCGTGCTCACCGCCTTCATGCTGGCAAATGCCGCCATTGCCAAGGGCGTCACCGTCGCCTCCGAGCCACCGGTGAACACGACGTCGGCCTTGCCGACGCGGATCAAGTCGCGGGCAATGCCCATGGCGTTCGTGGCCGAGGCGCAGGCGCTGCTGACGGCAATGCTCTCACCTTTCAGTCCCAACTCGATCGAGATGTTGCCGGAAGCGGCATTGACCATCAGCCGCGGGATCGTGAAGGGAGAGACCTTGGTGGGCCCCCTTTCGAGCAACCGCGAGTGCTGCTCCTCGATCTCGTTCAGCCCGCCGATGCCGGTTCCGAACACGGCGGCCACCCGATACGGGTCCTCACGGTCCGCGGAGAAGCCGGAGGAGGCGACGGCCTCCCGACACGACACGAGGGCGAACTGCACGAAGCGGTCGAGACGCTTGAGCGTCTTGCTGTCGATGGTAGCGGAGGGGTCGAACGTGCGGCATTCACCCGCGATGCGCACCGGGAACCCGGTCGGATCAAAGCGCGTGATCGTGGCAACGCCGCTACGTCCTGAGACGAGTGCGTCCCAGAACGCATCGACGCAGCAGCCGAGGGGCGTGACGGCCCCCATCCCGGTGACTACCACACGTCGTTCGGTCATGGGTCTTGCCCGTGGAATCCGTCAGGACTTGTCCTTGCTGTGGGCCATGATGTAGTCGATCGCCTCCCCGACGGTTTTGAGCTTCTCCGCCTCCTCGTCAGGGATGGTCAGATCGAACTCATCCTCGAGCTCCATGACCAGCTCGACCGTGTCGAGAGAGTCCGCGTTCAGGTCATCGACGAATGACGTGGCGCGGGAGATCTCGCCCTTGTCGACGTTCATGTGCTCGCCGACGATCTGAACGACCTTCTCTTCAATTTCCTGTGCCGTCAGCACGATGGTCTCCTCCAGATACAACCAACCTCCCCATGAACCGTCTCGTACCCGCCGCAGGGTGGCGGGATCATACCCGGGGACCCCTGGGGCTGGCAACGCCCCGTGCGGACCCCCCAGCGTGCCCCCCGCCGGCCCTTCGCGAGCACGACCGATGGCTGGGCCAGGCTTCCTGCCGCCTTTGCCACCGCTTACATACGCAGCCCGCCGTCCACGATCAAGACCTGGCCCGTAATGAAGGAGGCGTCATCGCTGGCCAGGAAGGCAACCGCGGCTGCCACCTCCTCCACCGTCCCAAACCGCCCCAGCGGAATCAACTGCCGCGCCCCGTCCTTCACCTTCTCGGGCAGGACGTCGGTCATGGCCGTCGCGATGAAGCCGGGGGCCACCGCGTTGCAGGTGATGCTCCGCTTGCCCAGTTCCTTGGCGATGGTCTTGGTCATGCCGATCAGGCCGGCCTTGCTGGCCGCGTAGTTCACCTGACCGGGATTGCCCATCACGCCTGCAATGCTGGCGATGTTGACGATCCGACCGTAGCGCCTCCGCACCATCAGGCGACTCACCGCCCGCATCATCCAAAACGCCGCGCGGAGGTTGACCGTGAGCACCTGCTCGAACTGGTCGTCCTCCATGCTCAGCATCAGCCCGTCACGCGTAATGCCCGCGTTGTTGATGAGAATGTCGATATGGCCGGGCGACTCCTCGAGGGCGGTCACCAGCCGATCAATGGCCTCGCGGTCCGTGACGTTCAGCACGTGGGCCTCACAGGTTCCGGGGTACTCGCGGGCCTTGATCTCGCCCGCGGTCTCGGCGAGCGATGCTTCGTCGAGGTCGCAGGCCACCACGTGCGCCCCGGCCTGGGCCAGCCGGCAGCAGATCGCCCGCCCAATGCCCCGACCGCCGCCGGTTACCAATGCCACTCTGTCCTTCATGGCCTTATCTCCACGATCTTGTGACATCGCCGCTCCGGGGGGCGATGCCCCACTGCCCTGCCCGTGGGATGGTCCAGCCCCGCCCCCTGCGGAGCGATGTAGCGCCGCCTCCCCGTATGGGTTTAGCGTCTTTAGCGTTGTGGGTGCCATGCTTTCCCGCGACCGCGGTCGCGGGTAAGCATGCCTCTGCCTGTCGCAGCACATGCCCACGCCCGCCTGCGGCGGGTGAGGGCATGGCACCCACGCTAAACACGTACGCCCCCCGCGGGCGGCGTGGGCGTCGAGAACGCCTCGCCGGTCCTACGTCGGCCACGGGGGGCCGACGTTACGCCGGGCAGCGGGAGCTACGCCGCAGTAACGGCCACTACAGCAGCGCCGATCGAAGCGGCCGTGCTGACGTTGATCGCCGTTGCCTGGCGGTCGATCTTCCGCAGCAGCCCCGTCAACACCCGCCCGGGGCCTACCTCCACAAACTGGTCCGCACCGTCCCGCATCATGCGCTCGACGCAGCGCTGCCACAACACCGGCTCGACCACCTGCCGACGCAGCCACTGACGCGTGGTCGCGGGATCCGAATGATACTCCGCGTTGATGTTGGCCACCACGGGCAGCGCCGGTGCCAGGAACGCCGTACGGTCCAGAACGGGGCCCAGCCCGGCGGCGGCCGACTCCATGTACGGCGAGTGAAACGCCCCCGCTACCGGCAGTGCCACCGCGCGACAGCCGGCCTCCTCGGCGCTGGCCAAGGCCCGCGCGCAGGCGTCCTTGTGCCCGGAGATCACGACCTGGCCAGGGCAGTTGAAATTGGCCGGCACCAGCACGTCGTTCCCCTGGGCCCGGGCACAGATCGAGCGGGCTTGGGCCTCGTCCGCGCCGATCAGGGAAACCATCCCGCTGGGCGAAGCCAGGGCGGCCGCCTGCATGAGCTGCCCGCGCCGTTGCACCAGCCGCAGGGCATCCTCGAACACCAGCGCTCCCGCGACATGGAGGGCGGTGTACTCCCCCAGGCTCAAGCCGCCGCAGCAGGCGAACGACTCCCGCCGGCCGCCGGCTTCACAAAACGCCTCCCATAACGCCACGCTGGCAACGAAGATGGCAGGTTGCTGGATGTCGGTCTTTTCGAGCTCCGCGGCCGGTCCCTCGAAACAGAGCCGGGCAAGGTCATACCCGACAACCTGGTTGGCCTGCTCGAAGATACGCCGGGCCGCGGCACTCGCCTGGGCCGCGTCACGTCCCATCCCCACCACCTGGGAACCCTGGCCTGGAAAGATCAAAGCGCTTCGTGCCATAGCTACTCCATGCCTCGCCAACCCAGCGCCCGTGCCAACGGCCTGCCCCGCAACGTGAGGCACGGCACCACTCCGGAAACGTGGAGCGCATTACGTGGTCACGTGGCTGCCTTCAGCGTTAGAGACGCAACGCGAACAGGCCCCAGGTCAGACCCGCGCCGACCCCGAGAACCAAGACGGTGTCGCCCGGCTTGAGCGTCCCGTTCCGCCGACCTTCGTCCAACGCGAGAATCACGGAGGCGGCCGAGGTATTGCCATACCGGTCGATGTTGACCGCGACCTTCTCCGGCGGCAACCCCAGACGCTCGCGCGCGGACTGGATGATACGCAGGTTCGACTGGTGCGGAATCACCAACGCCAACTCGTCCGGAGCCATGCCCAGCTCGGCGAGCGCGCGGTCGATCAGTTCCTCCATCTTCCCGACGGCGAACTTGAACACCTCGCGCCCGCGCATCCGCAGGTAGTGTTCCCGTTGCCGCACGGTTTCCTCGCTGGCCGGCCTGCGCATGCCCCCCGAGGGCATAACGATGTAGTCCGCCCGCGAGCCGTCGCAGCCCAATTCCCAATGCAGAATGCCCTGCTCCGAGTTGATCGCCGGGCCGAGGATGGCCGCCCCGGCCGCATCCCCGAAGAGAATGCACGTCCCGCGGTCCTGCGGGTCGCCGACCCGGCTGAGCGTCTCCGCACCGAAGATCAGGATGTTCCGGTACAGGCCCGCGCTGACAAACGCAGCGGCCGCCATCATCGCATAGATGAACCCGCTGCATGCCGCCTCGAGGTCGAAGGCCGGAATCTCCCGCATGCCCAGCCCGTCCTGGATGTACGCGGCCGTCGGCGGGAACATGTGGTCAGGCGTCGCCGTCGCGCAGATAATGAGGTCAATCTCCGACGCGCGCATCCGCGCATCCTCGAGCGCCCGCCTGCCGGCCTCGATCGCCATCGTGGAGGTGCACTCCTCGGCGCCGACCCAGCGCCGCTCCCGAATGCCCGTCCGCGCGAGAATCCACTCCTCGCTGGTGTCCAGATACCGGATGAAATGATCGTTCGTCAGCACCCGCGCCGGCACAAACGAACCGGTGCCGCGAACACAGAGAGGAATGCGTTGGCTCATGAGGGTGCCGGAGCCTCACACCGGCGGGGTCGCAGACCCCGGTAACGCCGTGCACGCGGGCCAAGCAGCGAGCGCACCCGCCGGAAAGCCTCCGCAGCAATCCCCGCTGGCTGCTTCCCCCCCCCCGCGCAAAGCCGTCGGACGGACCTGCTCTCGACCGCGCCACCCGCTTGCCGACGGCGGAACCTCCGCCACCGGACGTACGAGCGGCCTACTCCTCCTGCTCGCCCGTCGGCAGCATCAGCTTCGCGCTGACGTAGCCGCAGACGCGACAGGCCGCATGGGGCAGCTTGGGCTTCCCGCAATGCGGGCACGGGCTCAGGTTCACCGGACGAAGGGCATGATGGGCCCGCCGCGTCCGCTTGCGACACTTAGAAACCTTTCCAACTGGAAGCATGCCAACTCCCCTATTCTCTCACCGCACTATCCGTCCTGTCAGCTACGATGTAAAAAACAACTCGCGGCTTTGATCGACGAGTGTGTGCGAACAGACGGCACACCACCCGTCCAGCACTGGCTCGGCGTCGGCCCCCAAGCTCTACCGCGGAGAGGGTACGACCGTGCGGCGACGATGTCAAGCGGCAGCACTGCGCGAGCGCAATCTGCCGGCACGCCGCCACACTGCGTAGCCTGGGGTTCATTGCGGGGCGTGCTCTGGGCCTGAGACGTGGCACGGGCGTCTCGCCCCTGAATCCCCCGCAGGAGGTCTGTGCCGCGGCTTCCTCGCACCCCGCGGGGAAGATGCCACACGTGAGCGACTCTGAACGTGGCCTTCCCAAGGCCGAAGCCGCTGGGGTGCGGGCCGCCGGAGCCTCAGGCGGTTCTCTCACCCGCCTTGCCGGCCGACGGGCAGAGACGCGCGAGCGGGCAGCCGTCGCAGTCCGGCTTGCGGGCCGTGCAGACCCGCCGCCCATGCCAGATGAGGGCGTGGCCCACGAACGTCCACTCCGGCCGCGGGATGATCGTCATCAGGTCCTTCTCGATCTTCACGGCGTCCTTGCTGTTCTTGCCGGTCCAGGTCAGGCGCAGGCGTTCGGCCAGCCGGCCGACGTGGGTGTCAACGACGATCCCCTCGTTCTTGTGAAACCATGTCCCCAGGAGCACGTTGGCCGTCTTGCGGGCCACGCCCGGCAGCGTGACGAGCGCGTCCATCGTGTCGGGCACCTGGCCGCGGAACTCGTCAACGATCTTGCGACATGCACCCTGGATGCTCCGCGTTTTCTGACGGAAGAAACCCGTCGAGTGAACGACCTCTTCGAGGTCCGCGGGGTCGGCGGCCACCAAGTCGCGGGCCGTCGGAAACCGGGCGAACAGAGCCGGCGTCACCTTGTTGACCGTCTCATCGGTGGATTGCGCGGAGAGGATGGTGGCCACCAGCAGCTCGAGGGCGCTGCGGTAGTGGAGGGCGCAATCGGCATCCGGGTACTGCCGGTGCAGCACCGCAATGATCTTGCGGGCGCGTTTGCGACGCTCGGCCGTCGTCTCTGTAGGCACTGTCGCTTGCTCCGTGGCGCCGTCGTCTACCGTGGCCGCAGCGCATCCCCTCGTCTGACCCGCTCCACGCGGACCGGGATGGCCGTTGCGTGCGCCCCGGCATACTTACCCGCAACCTCGGTCGGAAGAAAGCGCGGCAGCCACGTCGGCCGCTCCGAAGCTCTCACCGGCGAGCAGGTCGCTAACGCGGCGGTCCGTATGAACCCGTCTCGCCGCGGGAGAGGGGTACGGCCGAGAGCTTCGGAACCACAACCGCGCACGAGACTCCGCGTGTGTGGCAACGACTCGCGCCCCGGCGGCGAACCCCTCTGCCTTGCCTGCGTGTTCACCGCGATGGCCGTGCCCCCACCGGCCGGGGACGCGCGCAGGCGTGCGGCCATTGACGCCTCTCCCTCGCAGGGAGAGCGGTAGGGGTGAGGACGGCTGGCTGCGCCGGTTCCGCGCTGCCGCGACGCCTCTCCCTCCGGGGAGAGGCGTAGGGGTGTAAGGCCCACGCAAGAACCGCCCGCCAAACCCAGCCCGTCCGCGGCCCCCCCGGCCTGTCCTTCGTCGAGCGCTTACGCCTGCGCTGCCGACCGTTGCGCGCAGGCTCTTGACCGAGTAGACGCGGCGTCGCGACAATCCGCGGACGCTGTTCCACACGCGGACGTGGGCCAGCGCTAGGTCGAGCGCCGTGTTGGCGTCAAGAAGAGGCTGTGATGGTGGCTGTCCCTGATGAGCGCAGCCGCCCTACAGCTTCCGGCGCCAACACGAGGAGTTGCGGCATTGGACATCCCACGTATCTTCAACATTACCGAAAGTGCTCACCGCATCCATAACCCGTTCGCACCAGAGAAGCTCGCTACTCTCGGCGCGGTGTTGCGCCTGGAATCGGGGACTCGTGTGCTCGACCTCGGCAGCGGGTCGGGCGAGATGCTGTGCACCTGGGCACGCGATTACGGAATCAGCGGCGTCGGCATCGACATGAGTCAGTTGTTCTCCGAGCAAGCGAGACTCCGTGCTGAAGAACTCGGGGTCGCCGATCGAGTCGAATTCATCCACGGCGACGCTGCCGGCTACGTCGCCGACGAGAAGGTCGGTGTGGCAGCCTGTCTCGGTGCCACGTGGATCGGTGGGGGAGTCGTCGGCACCATCGAGCTTCTGGCACGGAGTCTTTGCTCCGGAGGAATCATCCTCATTGGCGAGCCTTACTGGCTGCAGTTGCCACCGACAGAAGACGTTGCCAAGGGATGCCTTGCCGGTTCGATCACCGACTTTCTCATGCTTCCGCAGCTTATCGCGTCTTTCGGCGACCTCGACTACGACGTTGTGGAAATGGTTCTGGCTGACCAGGAAGGCTGGGACAGGTACGAGGCGGCCAAGTGGCTCACCATGCGTCGATGGCTCGAAGCGAATCCTGACGACGACTTCGCCAAAGAGGTTCGAGCCCAACTGACCCTGGAACCCAAACGCTACGCCGCGTACACGCGTGAATACCTTGGATGGGGCGTGTTCGCGCTGATGGCGCGGTAAGGTGAGGCACCTGGGATATCCGGCTGATTGCCAACGGCTGTGCCGCGCAACGGCTGGCGCGGTACAGCTACACTCGGTGGCTCGTCGAAGTGTGAGTTCATGTTGAATCGCGAAACACCCAAGCAACAACTCGAAACGTTGAGGTTGTGAGGAGGATATATGAAACTCGCAACTCTTCAGCCGTGCGCAGTGCGGTGGCGATGGTTGTGATCGGATCATGGCCCCGAAGACGGACGGTTCGGTGGATGCTCCTGAGCACTGCCTGCACGGCCGCACCCTGCCCCGAGCGGTTCGATTGACTGCTCTTGCGGAGCACCACGGCCGGGCCGATCTGCCGCTCGGCGAAGTTGCTCTCGCACGCCACCTGGTCGTAGTCCAGGAACGTCAGCAGATGATGGCGGTGGCGGAGCGTGCGTTTCGCCAGGCGCCGCCAAGTGTCAACCAGGCCGCCGGCCGTGAGCCGGGTCTGCGGATGGTGCTGCAGGATCTCGATGACCTGCTCGATGGTGACCCCCAGGCCGTAGTGGAACCAGCTGGTCAGCACGATGATGCGGTGACCGAGCGTGGCATTCGGCATGGCGTCCGGCACGGTCGGTTCCACATGCTGCTTGCACCGCGGGCAGTAGTCGCGGTGGATGGCGTGCTCGGTCACGACAGGTTCGAGGTTCTCGGGAATGTCCGCGACAGTTCGCGTGCGGTGGCGTTGGCATCGCTGCAGCGGCCCACCGCAGCCCGGGCAGCGTCTCAGACGATGCGACTCACGCCGATCCATCCGCGTGGGCGTCTCACGCCGATGACGCGGATGGCCAGTTTTCGCCCCGGGCTTCCTGCGCCCTCTCGGCCTGTTGGGCTTGGTGTGGACGGGCACCATCCCCGACGGGGTCGAACGATGAAGATCCTGGGGCGTCCCCTGCAACTCGGCGATGCGTCTGCTGACTGCGAGAAGGGCCACGGCGAAAACCTCGGGATTCTCCCTGGCCAGTCGCACCGCCCGCGCTTCCGTGAGCTGACCACGCTGAGCGGCCTCGATCAAACCCGCGCTCACCTTGCTTGGCTTCATCGCCGACGCCATATGCGTAGAGATATCCGCATACACGCACCAGCGCAAGTTGCCTATGTTGACATTTTCCAGGCTCGGACCGCATTGCAGACGGCTGAAGAGTTACCAGGCGGGCACCACACCCATTCTCTCTGCGGCTGCTTCCCACGCTGCGTCAGGCCCCGGGGACAGCCAGGACGACGACAGTGGTAAGCCGTGGCATGGCCGAAGCCTACCGTCTCCTCCAGCGTCCGTCAGAGGATTACGCATGGTGTCCCCCGAGTACCGGTTGCGACTGGGCGGATGCGGACAAGGACGGCGACGTGGACCGCGCCGACTACGGCGACCTGCAAGGGCGCTTCGACGGCCTGTGATCTGCAGTCCATGTCAATCCCGGACTCCGGCCCCGCTACGGCCCGTCTCTCTGTCTTGCCGTCGAAGCCGGGGCAGACGAGTTGACGGTCTTCCGGAGACCTACTGCCGAATTCGCCTCCTCAGCAGAATTCGTGGGGCAGTATTGGCTCGGGCGGCCGCAGACCATCAACAGGCCCGCGCAGGTCGACCGCTGCCAACGGCGACGCAAACCACAATCCGCGGCCCGCCAAGCGCGAGTCGGCGGACATGGCCCGCCCCACCCCATCACGGCGTCGGTTGCGTCGCGGGACAGTTGCGTGGGTCGTACATTGTCTTCTGTCCGACAATGAGCGGCGGCTCTTGTGTCTTGTCCAGCTCGAACGCGAATCTCGCGTCCTTCCAGTATGGCCACGGCGGTTTGCTCACCGTGATGCCGGATTCGAGTGTTGGCCAGATTTCCCAGCAGATGAACGACAGCGTCGGGTCGGGCCAGCTCCCCCGCTCCACCGACTCGACGTCGAACCGGGCCACCACCCATGTGTATTCCCAGTCGCCGCGTATCTTCTGCCAGAAGCTGTCGGAGCCGCGGCAGCGCGCGACGACGCGTGTATCCGCTCCCGCAACCGGCTCGTCGGGTGATGCGACGCCGGCATCGTCACCTCGAACGTAGTGGCCGTGCAATGGTAGGAAGTCCGGCACCGCTGCATTCACCGCCGGCCACGGCTGCGGCGGTCGCGGTGGCCCGCTCGACCGGCACCCCGTTGCCGCCAGCGTCCCGCCGGCGAGTGCCGCGGTTAGCAGCGTCACGCGCCGCCCCTGCACGCCAATCGCCGCCCAATGCCGGCGCCCCCATCGAAAACCGCTGTCCATGTGTTCGACCTCCCGTTGCAACGCGAATCTGCCAAGAAACCGCCCCCCAGTGGCGTTGGACGCAGAACCACGGCCGTGGTTCCGCCGAAACACGACCGCTTGGCCAGATGTCGAGCCCCGGCGGGGTGTCCAGCATGCGCTGGTGGGGCCTCCTACTCCCGCCACGAACGGAGCACATCAGGGTCGGGATCGCCCCGCGCCGGTCGGTCAGGGACGCACCCTGAATGACTGTGATGTCGGCTTCCAGCCGTTGGACCCACGGGCAAGATGCCCGTGTACGCCGGCGGGCTTGCGTTCGAGCTAGGCACGAACTTCCGTCGAAACCCGGCCGGCACGCCTGACGGATAGGTCCATGCCGTTGCCGATTGGGACGGACAGCGTGAAGAACTCGGGCCGCCGGCGTACCCAGCTCATGAACGGCTCGAGCAAGGCAGCGTGTGACAGCACGTTGTCGGTCAGGATGATCGCCCGCTCGCTCAGGTTGGGCAGGACGGACTCGATGTACGTGATGCTGTCCGGTTTGTCGGCGTCGTTGAGCACGAAGTCAATCGGGCCGGGGAGCAGGGGAAGAATATCGAGCGCCTCTCCGGTACGCAGCTCGACACGGTCGGTCAACCCCGCCGCCTCGAACCAGGACCGGGCGCGGTCGTGTTTGTGCGGCTGGCGGTCGATCGTGATGAGGCGTCCCCCGGGGGGCAGCCCGGCCGCGACCCACAGCCCGCTGTAGCCGTAACTCGTGCCGATTTCCACCACCTGCCGCGGGGCGCGCGCGAGGATGAGCGCGTGGAGGAACTCGGCAGCCGGGCGGGGCAGGGCGCGGGCGTCCGTAACCGTCGCCATGAACGCTTCAAGCTCTCGTATGACCGCTTCGATCCGCTCTTGCATTGCCGGGGCTCCTCCAGGTGAAGCCGGGCGTTCGCCCCTGCGGTGGCCGCAGCGCATCGCTGGAGCGCCGGATGGTCACCGCGTTGGCCCTCACCCCTGCCCCTCTCCCACGGGGAGAGGGGTAAAATGTCGCCAGTGGCGTTGCTCACCAGTTGCGCGGTTTCCCAGTCGCGTCACTCGATGGTCAACTTCGGCGCGTCGGATTCGGCGTGTTGTCGCAACTCAACTTGCTCTTCCACGTTGGCGACGACGGCTTCGATGGCGACACGCACGTAGTCCGGAGTATCCGTGAACAGCTTCTCGGGAGCACCCTCGTCCCCCAGCACGCGCACCTGGGCATTCAGAGGAATCTCACCGAGGAACGGCACCTGCAACTCGCGTGCGGCCCGGGCTGCCCCGCCGTGGTTGAACGGCTCGTCCCGGTGGCCGCACTTCGGGCACAAGTAGTAGCTCATGTTCTCGATGATGCCCAGACATTCGACGTTCAGGTGCTGATACATGCGGATGGCCCGGCGGGCATCGTGCAGGGCCACGTCCTGCGGCGTGCAGATGACGACCGCCCCCGTCACCGGGATGGACTGAGCGAGGGTCAGGGGCACGTCACCCGTGCCCGGGGGAAGATCGACAATGAGGTAATCCAGTACGCCCCACTCCACCTGCTCGAGAAACTGCTTGACGACCCCGTGGATCACCGGCCCGCGGAGGATCATCGGCTGGGTGGGATCCACCAGGAAGCCGATGCTCATCACTTTGAGCCCGCCCGCGTCGATGGGGACCATCCGGTGATCGCGGACGCTGGGCTTGCGACCGGCGATGCCCAGCAGCGTCGGAATGCTGGGGCCGTAGACGTCCGCGTCCAGGAGACCGACCGCCCGGCCGCGGCGACGAAGGCCCGTGGCAAGCATGACGGCCGCCGTACTCTTGCCTACTCCCCCCTTCCCCGCACCCACGGCCAGCACGCTGCCTACCAGGGGCAACTCCCCCTCGGGCACCACGCCCGGGCGTGCCCGGGCGCTGAACTCGACTTGTACATCCTCCACGCCTGCTACCTGCCGCAGGGCCGTCTGGATGTCCCGGGCGATGGTCTCCCGGACGGGGCAGGCGGGGGTCGTCAGCTCGACGTGCACCCGGACGCAGGGACCGTCGATGCTGACCCCCCTGACCATGCCGAGGCTGATGAGGTCCTGATGGAGCTCAGGGTCCTGGACGGTTCTCAGTGCTGCGACCACCGCATCTTGCGTGACGCCCGCCATGGGGGGATACTCCTGCGTTCCGACCGGGCCGCGGGGCCCGGGTAGGGTCTTGCCGTGCGCAGGTGGCGCAGGTGCCCCGCGCGGCCGACCCGGCTGAAGGCATGGGGAGTATAGCGCGACACGCGCGTGCGTTCCAGCCCCGCGCGATCTTGGCTTGCCGGGGCTCGGTTGCGGATGCCAGGAGATGCCGCGCGGAGTTGCGGTCGGCACGCCGGTGCCGGCAGGGAAACCTTATGGGAGCGGATGGGACTATGGCAACGACGGGAATGCAGAAGCGGCATGGGGGGCGGGTCCTGTTGGGGATCGCCATCGGCGTTGGCGTCTGGGCGACCGTCGCGGCGGCAGCGGAGACGCCGGAGGAGATGCTCGGCAAGTTGCAGGAGCGATTCGAGCGCGTCCGCACGCTGCACCAGGTGACCGTGACCACGGCGAAGAGCCGCAGCGGCTCGCATGAGGTCACCGATACGCTCTGGCTGAAGCGCGACGGCGAGTCGTGGAAGATGCGCATGGAACGAAGCAGCAAGGCTGCCCAGAAAGAGCGCGGCGCCGGTCGGGGCGACAACATTCAGATGGTCACCGTGATCGACGGACGCTTCACGTGGACGGAGACCACCGTGGAGGGCAACCTGATCGCGGTGAAGACGCCGACGGAACCGTTCGACCCCTATACCGAGATTCGCCAGGAGATCAAGCAGGGAACGGCCAAGGTGAAGCCCGATGAAACCCTCGACGACGAGCCCTGCGTGGTGTTCGAGGTGGAAAAGCCGGCCGGCAAGGAGAAAACCCAGATCACGTTCTGGCTCGACAAGGAGCACGGCGTCCTGCTCAAGATCCTGCGCGTGGAGCCGAATGACCAGCGGACGGAGACCGTCACTCGTGAACTGAGCGTCAACGAGCGCCTCGGGGACGACAAGTTCACCTACACCCCACCGGAAGGCGCGCAAGTGTTCGAGATGGGCACCGCGGAGGAGCCGAAGAAGCCGTAGCCGCCCGGTGCAACCGGCATGTTGCCATGACGGCACCGTCAACGAGTCGGAGCGGTCTGTACGGGAGCGGGCGCTCGGCGGGGGCGGCCGCGGTCCTGCTGGCCGTCGCCTTGGCTTTGGCCGGGGTCGTGCTGGCCGTCATGCAGACCCGCGAACTCAGCGCGCGGCTGCTGACGCAACTGAGGCAACAGGCCCGGCACATCGCGGTAACGACGGGCGATCTTCTGCGCCAGCAACTGACGGCCGCCCTGCGCAGTATCGCCTACGCCCGGCGCTCCGGGAGCGTGGACCCGGCCTGGCTGGCCGGTGACTTCCCCGAGTGGATGGACGGGCTGTACGCCTGGGATGGGAAGACGCTCACCGTGTTGCGAGCGCCCGCCAGCGCCCAGGATGCGGTAGCGGAGGAGGTCACGCGCTACCTGGACACCCGCCCGACTGAATGGCCGGGCGACACGCTGGGCGTGGGGCCCACGCTGGTGTTCCGGGTGGCGGATGGGCAACCTCTCACGCTGGCGTTCCTGCAAGCCACGGGTGGTTTCGGCGTGCCGATCGTGGTGGCCACGCGGATCCTGCCGGAACGCGTGCGTACGGACTTGGTGGCTCCGTTGCTCGCGCTGGCGGACGGACTGGAACTGGTGCCGGCGGAGCACGCAGGGGGGCCCTGGCTGGAGCGGATGCCGGGCGCCCTGGGGGGCTGGGTGTTGCAGCCGACGCCGGCGCTGGTCCAGACGGAGCGCTGGCGGGTGCTGGCCCGCACCGGCGTTTCGTCGTTGCTGACTTTGCTCGCCCTGCTGACGTTGCTCGGGGCGATGGCCCTGCTGGTCCGCCTGGCCCGCCGCGAGACGATGCTGGCGAACATGAAGGCCAACTTCGTCGCTGACGTTTCCCACGAGCTGAAGACGCCGCTGGCGTTGATCCGCCTGTTCGGCGAGACCCTGCAGAGCGGGCGGGTGACCACCGAGGACAAGAGGCGGGAGTACTACGAGATCATCACTCGGGAGAGTACTCGGCTGACCAACCTCATCAACAACATCCTCGACTTCGCCCGCATCGACGCGGGCAGGAAAGAGTATTCATTCCAGCGGACCGACGCCGGGCAGGTGGTGCGCGAGGTGTACGACGCCTACCGACCCGAACTCGAGCGACAGGATTTCACGCACCAGTTGTGCATTGCCGAGGGACTGCCCCCGATTCGGGCCGACCGTGATGCACTTGCCCAGGTACTGCTGAACCTCATCAGCAACACCTTGAAGTACTCTGGCGAGGAGAGGTACCTGCGCATCGAATTGGACCGCGACACCCGTCGGGGACGGCGCGGCGTACTGATCTCGGTGCAGGACCGGGGGATCGGGATTCGGCCGGAGGAACGGGCCCACCTGTTCGAGGGGTTCTTCCGCTCGGCCGACGCCCAGGTACGCAAGCAGCGCGGCACCGGGCTGGGCCTGGCCGTGGTCAAGTACATTGTCGATGCCCACCAGGGCACGCTGGACGTGGAGTCCCGGCTGGTGAAGGGCACGACGTTCCGCATCTTCCTGCCCGCCTGGCAGGAGGCTGACGAGGCACCGGGTTCGTGACGCTCCGCCAAGGGTAGCACCCGTCCCCTGTTGGCAACGGGGAAGCCGGGGACGCCCCGAACCGCGCAGGGCGGGTTCCACCCGCATTGAGACGCCAACGACGTCCAGGACCTGGCGAACGAGGCCGTCGGGGCTCGCGGCGGGCAAAGCCCGCTCTACCGACTGCGGTCGCGCGTGGTCTTGTCAGCGTGGCGCAGGTTGTTGTCGGCGCTGGTCGCCCGGCGCGGGGAAAGCGGATACACTTTCCAACGGGGAGCGCCCCGAAGTAGAACGACCGCGGAGTTACTAGCATGGCCAGGATCCTGATCGCCGAGGACGAGCCCGACATGGCGATGGGGTTGCGCGACAACCTCCAGTTTGAAGGTTATGAGACGATCATTGCGGCGGACGGGGAGGCCGCTCTCGAGGCAGCCGCCCAGCACCGGCCGGACCTGCTGCTGCTGGACATCATGATGCCCAAGCTCGATGGGTTCGAGGTCTGCCGCCGGCTGCGGGGGTCGGGCTTCACCATGCCGATCCTGATGCTGACGGCCAAGGGGCAGGAAATCGACATCGTGCGGGGCCTGGAGACCGGGGCGGATGACTACATCGTCAAGCCCTTCAGCGTGCGGGAGTTGCTGGCCCGGGTGAAGGCCGCTTTGCGGCGCAGCCAGGTCGGCACGGGCGTGCCACGCGTGGTGACCGTCGGGGAGGCCACGGTGGACCTGATCCGCGGCAAGGTGGAGCGCGGCGGCGAGAGTTTCCCGTTGGGGTACTTCGAGATCGAGATTCTCAAGATGCTCATCGAGAACTCAGAGACCGTGGTCCCGCGGAACAAGCTGCTGGACACCATCTGGGGGCTGGAGGGCTACCCGGCCAACCGGACGGTGGACAACCACATCGTGAGCCTGCGCCGCAAGATCGAGAGGGACCCGAAGCACCCGGAGCACATTGTTACTGTCCACAGCATTGGGTACAAGTTTGTGCCGTAGCAGACGCCGTCATTGAGCCGTGCGCTTGTCCCCCTTAACGCCGAGTGTCAAGGGCATCCCGTCCGGTGCCACGCCACCCAGGTTGGCGCACGATTGCCCACGGCCGTCTAGACGGGGAGGAACCGCATGAACGTCGAATCCATCCTGGAGCGGAAAGGGACCGACGTCGCCAGCATCGACGCAGAGGCGTCCGTGTTGCAGGCGGCGGAACTGATGAACACGCGGCGGATCGGGGCGTTGGTCGTCACGCGCGGTGACAAGGCCGTGGGAATCTTCACGGAACGCGATATCCTCACCAGGGTGGTCGCGCCGGAACGGTCTCCGCGGAGTACCCGGGTGGGCGACGTCATGACCTCGCCGATGGCCTGCTGCCGGCGTGACACGCCCCTCACCGTTTGCCGGGCCATCGTCACCGGAAAGCGGATTCGCCACCTACCGGTCGTGGAGGAAGGACGCCTCTACGGGCTGATCTCCGCCGGCGACCTGCTGGCCAACGAAGTCGAGCAGCAGCAGCACACGATCGAGTACCTGTACGAGTACCTCCATCGGACACGGTAGACACGCCGGGGAATCCGGCAAGACGCGCGCAACCGAGTCGCCGGACGCAGTAGAACTCTACTGCTTCATCAGGCTGCCATCGGCGTGGCTGTCTCGACGGTCTCCTACGGACATCCGGTACAGTCGCGGCTGCAGTTGTCAGGCGTGTTCTGCGAAACGGTCAGACCCTGGAGCACGGGCGCCCCGTGGCAGGCGATGCCGGCGCCGGTGCCGCTCGCGGCCGTTACCGTGTTGCCGGTCACCCGGCAGTCGGTGATCGAGCAACCTACTCCGGTCCACACGCCGCCGCCTTCGCTGGCGGCCGTGTTGTTGCTGATGATGCAATCAGCGGCGGAGCTTTCGAAGAGCTGCAACCCGCCGGCGTAGCGGCTCGCCTGATTGGACACCAGGCTCGACGCGAGGATCGCCCCGTCGGACACGGAGACACCGCCGCCGGTTTGGGCCGAGTTGTTGCGGACCTGACACTGGCTGACGAGTCCGCCACGAGCGGCCGAGATGCCGCCGCCCTTGTCCGCGGCCGCGTTACCCTCGAACGTCGAGGACAGGATGTGGACTTCGAGGTCGCTGAAGATGCCCGCCCCGTTGGCGGCGACGTTGTCGGCGGCGTAGACCCCGAAGATGACCGGGGGGGTGGCCGTGTCCGAGTGGCTGCCCTGAGCGTGCAGCCCCCCGCCGTTGCCACTGATCGCCTCGTTGCCCGTCACCTGACAGTTGGAGACCACGCTCTGCTCCAGGTAGATGCCGCCACCTTCGCTGGTGGACGCTCGCCCGTCGGTGCCGGCCTGGTTGCTGCGGAGCTGGCAGCCGCTGATTTGACTGTAGCTGGCGCGGATGCCGCCGCCGCGCTGGCCGGCCGTGTTTGAGACAACTTCGGTTTCCGCCACCTCGGTGCCGTCACAGTAAATGCCGCCGCCATCAGTGCCGGCGGTATTCGCCGTCAGCACGCACCCGAAAACGCTCAGCGTGCGCCCGGCCTCCACGCGGTTGGCGTGAATGCCTCCCCCGTCCTCGCCGGCTTGGTTACCCTCCAGGGTGCAATTCTGCATGCTGACGCCGTCGATAGCCTTGATACCGCCGCCGTCACGCTCGGCCACGTTGTCGGCAAAGGCGCACCCCGTAATGGCACAGAACTGGGCGGCGTAGAGGCCGCCGCCGTGCTGCGCGCTGTTGCCCTGGAAGACACAGTCGGTCACTTCGACCTGCGACTCGAACGACCCGCCGCCGCCGGTCCATGCCTGATTACCGGTGAACGTGCAGTTGGTCAACCGGCACGGGTTGCCGGCCGCGATGCCCCCGCCGGAGGAGTCCGCCACATTGCCGGTGAACGAGCAGTTCGACAGGACGGGAACGTCCGCCGCGTTGTTCGACCGGATGCCAAGGCTGACCGCCCCGCCGGACGACGTCGCCCGGTTCGAGTCGAAGACACAGTCCTCCCAATGCACTTTCGTGCCGGTGCCGGAGGCATAGATGGCGCCTCCGTCGCGCGCGTGGCAGGCGCGGAACTTGCAGTTACTGAAGGAGACGTTGGTTACGCCGGTTACGCGCAGCGCGCCGCCCAGGTTGCCGGAGCCGCGGTATATCTGCACGTCTTCGAACGCGACGTTCACGTCGTCAAGCCACGCGAGTTGAGCGGCGTCAGCCAGGTCAATAATCGTGGCGTCAGGGCCCGCGCCACGTATCGTGATGTGGTCCCGGGCAACCGCCAGGTCGCAGAACCCGTCGCCCGAGTAGGTTCCCGCGGCGATTTCGATTACGTCATTGTAGGTGGCGGCGGCCAGCGCCTGCTGGAGGGTACCGTAATCCGCGGGCACCCGCAGCGTACGCGGTGGATTCGAGGCGAACACGGCCCGGACGGACGGGTTGCCGGACATCTCCAGACTCTGCGTCGGGTTCTCCCCGCCCAGCGAACCCTCCCAGTGATGAAACTCGAAGCCGCTTGCTGCCTGGGCGGCGACGAGCACGTTGATGCCGTATTGGTACGCATCACCTCCGGGGAACCGAATGATCTGCCCGGCCTCCGGCGGAAACACCTCGGTCGTAATGGTGTATATGGGTGCCCCGGATCCACTCCCCGCTCCCGACCAGGTCGCCCCCGCGCCCTCGGGTACGAAACCGGCCGTATACAGTCGAGAGGCGTTCACCGGCTCGTCACGCAGCACACCGCCGGTTTTCACCTGCGACCCGCCATCGAGCAGGTTGCGGACCGTCCAGCCGACGGCTTCGTAGCCCGGCTGCGGTTCGGCCGTGAGCGTAAGTTCGTCCGTAAACAGGTACATTCCCCACGCCAGATCGTCCGGCGACACGGAGACGGTGCCCAGACCGACGGGGTCCACGTCATACAACATGCGCGCCAGGAGTACCTGCCGGCTGGTGAACAGGTTCTTGGTATACTTGAAGCTGGGGAGGCCGTCAATGATCTTGAAATTGATGTTAAGATCGCACACGCTGCCGCGGGCGATCTCCGCGCCGATGCGGTCATAGCGATAAGCACCGGCCAGCTCGACGTACTCCTTCCACGACAGCGACGGGCCCACAATCTGATAGAACTTGATCCCGAACTCAGGCTTCACAAACACTTGCGCGGTAATCGGCGTAATGCCCCACTCGGGCGGATGCGGAGTGAGCGTCTTGTCGAGGTCGGTAATCGTATGCCAGCCGGTTCGGTCGTACTCCGCCCCCAGAGTCGCCTCGGTAACGAAATCGAAACCGGCGGAGTTCGTGCCGAGGTCGCCGAAGGTCACCTGAGCCCCAAGCTTGATATCAACGTAACACTGGTAGACCACGGGCACGCCGCCGATGGTCATCACGCCGAACGGGTTGGGCCACGACAGCTTCCAGATCGTTGTGTCCTTCGAGAACCTGTCGGTAATGGCCGTGGCCTCCACGGTGAGATCCAACGTAAGCTCAAAAGTGGTCGTCGCCTGGCAGAGGAAGTAGGTTAGCGTGCCCCCCTCGGTACGCAGCGCGACGTCAAAGTCCGGGCTGAAGTCGATGGACAGCTCGTCCAGCGTGATCTTCCCGTATTCCTCCAGTTCGAGCGAATGGTCCGTCGTGGTCAGGCGGGCTCGGCGGTCGTCAACCTTCGTGAACCGCATGCGTTTGAACAGTTCCGGCGACAGGCCGTCCGGCTGTTCAATGCGGACCTGGTCGGGATTGAACGGGATGGTCAGGTTCAGGTCGCCGTTGGGCAGCACGTCGGCCAGGCTGGCCTGTTCGGTCTGCACCGTCACCGTGTCGCCATTGACCGCCACCGCGCGGGCCCGCAGCAGGTAGCCGCCGTCCCGGGTGGACACGAGCAGGGCCCCCGGTCTGATCTGCGCGGGCAAACCGGCGCCCCGCAGGGTTGCCTGCCCGTCGCCATCGACCGTGATCTCCACCGTATCCGCGAGAACCTCCGTGGAGCCGACGCTGCCGCCGCCGGCGTTGTCATTGCCGTCGCCGCTGTTGTCATTGGCGGCCGCGTTGTCGTTGGCATTGGCGTTGCCGGCGTCCGGGGAGTTGTCGTTAACGTTCGAGTTGCCTCCGCCACCGGCGGCCCCTCCCGCGGAGCAGGACGCCAGAGCGAGGGCCAGCAGGGCGCCGAGACAGCCCAACAGCACACCGAACCGACTGGCAGTAGAGGTTAGCATGTGGTCGCTCCTTCGTGCGGGGGGGGGTGCGAGTCGGCCGATCGCCGACAGTGCAGGACGAACACCCCGCCAACCCACCCTCCCTTCTTATCGGGCGGAGGCGACCAACCTCTGCATCGCCGGCTTGACTACCTCGTGTGGCTCGCGGCCGCCGCTCCGAACCGCTACCGCCGCACAGCGGCCCCGCGTCGCCAGCGGTGGTCCCGGTTCGCGCGCACTCGTGCCTGCAGGACTCCATACGGACGAAACCGACGGGGTGGCGTCTGCCCGGGCTCACCGCCGGCGAGCGCCGGCAGGCTGCCGCGACGCCCGCACAGTCCGCCCGAAGCGCATGGCGGCGCTGCGCTTGGCCATGCCACCCGCGCTGGCGCGTCGGATTCCCACTCGTGTGGAGCGACTCAGCGGGCCGGCAGAGCGGAGAGCGTGACCGCCTCTCCGGGAAGCAGGTGCACGTCGCCCTTCAGGACCGCCACCAGGCCCCGGCCCCAGACCGGATACGTGGGGACCGAACGATAACGCAGCGGCGCCTCCTCCACCGTCGCCGCCACGCGGACCACGGTGGCGGGAAACTCACGATGTGCCCCGTTGGCGGAGGCCCGGCAGTTGACCAGCACATCCGTTCCCGGTCCCAGGGTGTGGACCAGGTGCTCAGGCAGGTACGCCACCACGCGATCCGTGCTGGTAGGAGAAACCATCACCAGCGGCTCGCCCGCCCCTACCTCGTCGCCCTCATGCGCCGGCAACGTCGTGACTTGCCCGGCAATGGGAGCACGCACCAGCCGGGCGTCGATGCGCCGGACGGTGTCCTCGAGGTCCCGTTGCCGCACCTCGATGGCCAGCCGCAAGGGCGCTAGCAGCGGGTCTTCGGCGACGACCACCGCCCGCTCGTGCGTGAAGCAGTACCAGCGCCGGTCCGCCTCCTCGAAGGCAAGGCGGGCGCGGTCCACCACGTCGGCGTTCCTCTTCAGCTTCGCCTGCAGCGCGGCCACCTCGGTTCGCGTTTCGTTAAGCTCGCGCAACGTGGCCCGGCCCTGTTCGTACAGTTCCCGCGTAATCTCAAACTCCACGGTTGCCCCGCTGAGGCGCGCCCGGTCTTCCGCGCCCACGGACAATTGCGAGAGATAGTCCAGGTGAGCGTTCGCCCGATCGACGGCCAGGCGTCGAGCGCGGTTCTCATCATCAGCCGTTGCCCGGGCGTTGTCGGCCGCCACGCGTGCCTGCTCCGCGACGAGGTCCGCGCGCAGACGTTCGATGTCCTTCTCCATCGCGGCCAACTCGATGCGTTCGGCCCGGTCGTCCAACGCCAGCAGGAGCTGCCCGCGGACCACCTCTTCGTAAAGCTCGACGTGAACGCTGCGAACGATCGCCGGCTCCGGATGGGCCAGCGTCACCGGCTGGAAGTCCGCGAAACCGACTACCATCCCGTTGTGGCCCAGCCGCGTGTGCACGTGCCAGGCGCCCGCCAGCGCCGCCAGCCAGACCACAAACGGCGCGGCGGCGAGCAGCCCGCGACGCCAGCGTCGGCGCCGTCCCGGCCGCAGAGCGTTTGGTTGCTTGTGAGCATCGACTCCCATGTTGGCTCCCACCTCGCCCGCTCGGCTGCATAGCTCCACTTGCCGGGGAGAGCGACCGACGCGGTGGGGCAACATCGCCAAGCGCAGCGCCGCCATGCCTTCTCCCGTCCCCGCCCCACCATCCGCAACAGCATGCCGACGCCTTCGGCTTGGGCATGCCACCCTCCCGGTTTCCCCTGCGCGTGGTTCTATCTGGCACGAGCAGGCCGCCGCAAAGCTCCTCGTTGACCATGAACGTCTTGAGACTCGCTGCCCCGGACGCCGGGGGCGTCGGCGACACCGCCCCAACGCTACCGTCTCACTGGGCCGTGAGCGGGGGAGTGGAGGGGCCCGGCCGGCTCGGACTGCCCGCGTTCTCCTGAGAACGCACCCCACGGGCAGCGAGTGACCGGGGCCCCTCCCGGTCGCACAGTCTCTTACGCTACCTCCTCATACTGCTGCTCCACGAGCAGATGAACCGCTTCCACGTGAAACGTCTGCTTCAGGGCCGCCACCAGGTCGGGCCCCAGGTGCGGATCCCGCAGCCGCAACCGGTACGCGCACTGGCAGACCGGCCGACCGTCCTCGCCCGGCACCGCCGATTCATCCACTGAAACCACGGAAACGCGCCGGCAGAAGCGTCTCAGCAACGCCTCAAACCCCGCGCTGGTCAGGGCAGCCGCCTCAATCTGAAAGCGCAGCAGGTTGTCCGAAGCATGCCACGCCCCGAACTCACTCAGATGCAGGTAGATGCCAACCAGGTTGGCGATCCCCGCACCCGCCAGCGCCGTCCCGTAGAAACCGAACCCGGCCGCCATGCCGCAGATCAGGCAGAGAAAGACGTAGGCCGTGTCGCGCGCGTCACGCACCACGGTTCGAAACCGGATGATCGCGAACCCCCCGAGCAGGCCCACCGCCACCAGCGACCGTGAGGCCACCAGCGACATGCTCAGCGCCGCCACCACCGAGATCAGCACCAGCGCCTGCGTGAAGGTCCGTGAGTACGACAGCCCCCGATGCGTCCACTTGTAACACCAGGCATTCAACTGCCCCACCACGAACGCCACCAGCAAGGCCAGCACCAACTGCTCGGCCAGTTGGTTCTGCCCCGCCGAGACGGGCTGGAAGAGTTCCTCGAACAAGCTCATGGCAGCGCCTGCTCCACTTCCATACCCGACTCGCACCCCCCCGCCGCACAGGAACAAATCACGTATTTGCACACACCGCGCTGCATGAGCTCCACCCGGTGCAGCATGTCCGCCACCCAGAACGGGTACGTGTCGGTGAACTTGATTTCCAGGATGACCCCGCCCGCATCAACGGGCCACCACATCTCCCTCCGCCCGTTGCCCGGTGGGGCCAGCAGCCCGTAATGCAGGTCCCGGTCCAGGGTGACCCGGACGTTGTCCGCCGAGGTTCCTTCGTAGGCTTCCCGCCGGTAGAACACCCCCACCGCCGGTCGGGCCCCGATGCGCCCCTGCAGTTGCTGGAACTCGTTGAGGTTCGCCTCGGCGGCAGCGGCCTTCCCGTTCCCGCCCCATGGCACGAGCTGTTCCTGCCAGAGCAGATGTTCCGCAAGGGGTGGTTCCACCCGGGCCCGCGTCTTGTGCACGACGCCGCAGACCTTGCGCTTGATCTCATAGTACGCCGGCAGGTTGGTCGCCGACTCCCCACATTGGCGGTACGTGCGAACCCGCAGCTTATAGCGCTGCGCCTGCCGCAACAGCGTCGCTCGCAACAGTTCGCGCGAGGGGCTGTCCAGGTAGACGGACAGCACCGGATACTCGCAATCCACCCGGTGCGACGAGTGCGGATCGGGCGGCAGGTACTTCCGGCAGTAGTGGCGGATTTCCGCCGCCTGAGCCTCGCCGATGAGATACTTGATCTCATAGCGCTGCCACTTCAGTGATCGATCGCGTTCGGCAAACATCGCCCACCCCAACGTAGAGAGCGCCTCACGACGCCCCTACGGCGTTGTCTGTAGAAACTCGAGCACCGCCTCGCGCCGCGCCTCAACGTGCGTGAAGAGTTCTTCGAGCCCCCGCTCGAACTCCTCCGCCCCCGACAGCAGCGTATAGCCGGCCTGCTCACCCTCCGTCCCCACCACATACGGAGCGATCAGATCGTGTTCGGCCTGGTACCGGGCCTGCGTGGCCTCGACCGCGAACGCGCCGTCGATCGCCTCCCGCACATGGGCCACGTACTTGTTCCAGTACACGGGATCGTCCGCCAGGTACCGAATCAAGGGCCACTGCTCACTGACCTCCGCCAGGCTCAAAGACAGGGCACCCCCCATCCCTCCACCACCGCCCGCGCCCCCCACGCCCATGCCCGACGCCAGCGCCATGTTGTTGTCCCACGGAATCCAGCTCAGGCGCCCGCCGTCGTCCGGGTTGCCATAGAGGTAATAGTTCTGCGCCATGTTCCCGTACGTGTCCCAGTTCTGGATCACCGTGTTGACGGCCAGCCAGCGCAGGAAACCGTCCACGTTGAGCACCGCTTCCAGGCCCGCCCGCCAGGCCGCGGCATCGGACCGATCGGCGTTCAGCGCGGCGATGGCCGCCTGCACGTCGCTGAAATCCGCCTCGTTCTCGTTAGTCTCCTTGTCGAAGTCGTCCTCGCGGAACGTCGCCCACGTCGACGTGGGTTTGTACAGATTGCCGGAGTCGTCGCCGAACTGCGCCGTAAGCATCGGCGACGCGGGGATCTCCGTCATCGTATACAACCCGAAGTACACCGGCCCGTCGCCGTGGTCGATGTACACACGGTAGAATGCCGTGCGCGGCGCGGGCACCCCGGCCGCCCGGAAGATGTCGTGCGCCACCTTCTCGCGCAGGTACGAGGAATCCGACCAGTTGCTTGCCAGCGTCAGCTCCTTGAAACCGTAGAAGCGCTGGTTGTTGATTTGTGGGTATTCGTCCTCGAACTGGTCGAAATCGAGGCGAAGAGGAAGCTTGTAGATTCCCGCACTCCACGTGCTCGTCAACGACGATTGGCCCTTGAACCGGATACCTACGTACCACCACGTCTTGCCAGCGAACTCCAGCGCGCACGGCACATACACCGGGTTCTCGTCATCGCTGGTCACGAACCCGCTGCCACCGGGCGCCCCCTGAGTACGACACAACAGTTGGTCGCCCTCACCCGCGGTGCACGTGCCCTCCACCGTCGTTTCCCCGAAGGAAACCGAGCACGCATCACCCTCCGCCAGGTTCGCACACGCCTCCGCCATCCCGTCGGACATGTCGCCACCGCCGGGTCCACCCCCCACGACGCAGGCCAGTTGACCGCCCGCGTCCGACGCGCAGGTTCCCTCGATCGTCATCCCCATCAAGGACACCGCGCAAGCGTCCCCCTCCTGCAAGTCCGCGCATGCCTCGACCAGCGCAGCCGACATCCCACCCGCCCCGGGGTCGTCTTGCCCGCCCGGCGGGACGTTGCCGACCCCGGTGGCCATGCAAGCCAGTTGATCATTCATCATCGGTGTACAGGTCCCCGTCGTGGCAACCCCGTTGAAGGACACCGTACACGCATCGCCCTCCTGCAAGCCGTCACACGCTGCGTCCCTTCCCCCCGGCGCGGCCGGCAGATCGCCAGGATCCGCGCTCACCAGCGACCACCCCCGGCTCTGCCCGAACTCGCCGTACTTCGCCGTCATGTCATCCTGCATGGCCTGCCAGTCACTCGCCGCGATGGTGATGTCGAGCCTTCCGACCACGTCCTCAGGAAAGACCACCGCGTAATCGGGTGTGGCTTTGTTGCCGTGCGTCTCGTCGGTCCACCCGGCAGGCCGCTCGGTTGGTTCGACCTCAGTCCCCACGTCGCAGGCAAGCTGCAACGCGGTAAGTCCCAGGAACGCTGCCAGGACAAGTCTCACAGCCTGTAGAGCTGATCTACACATGGTCCGGTCCCTTTCGTACGGGTCAGTGATCCCCAGCGTCCGGCCGGCGCGCGTGCTCGTGTGTGGCGCGCCCGCAGCCGTCTTGCTTCCCGCTCGGGAAAGCTGCCTACTCGAGCATCCCCATGAGCACCAGCACGGCCTCCTGCCTCCCGGACACCAGTTCCTTGAGGGCCCGCTGGGCAGTCTGGAGTTCGCTGCGTGCCGCCTCCCGCGCCTTCCGGTAGGCGGCCAGCTTCGCGGCGATGTCTTCCTTCGTCGCCTCCTCGTCTTCGAGCACCGTACGCAGCTCACGCTCTGCGGCGGCCACCTTGCTCTGCGATGAGGTGTCCGCGTCGCGCGGACGGCCGGGGGCAGCCTGGTCGTCGGAACCCGCCGGCGCGGGCCCGCCCGGACGCCCGGGCCGCATCCCCCCGCCAGGCCCGCCACGCAGCTCGCTCTGCGCCGTCATGACCGCCTCAATCTTCGGCGCCAGCGTTTCCCACTCCTCGTCCGTGGCGTCCAATTGATCCTTGATGTTGTCCAGCTGCCGCTCGCGCATCCTGGCCGGGTCAAAGTCCCCCGGCCGCCCACGCTGGTCGCGACCCCGCCGCGCGTCCTGCGTCAGCGCGACGGTCGGAATGGCCAGCAGTCCTGCCAGGACAACCATGAACACACTGTTACGTGACATACGGCACATCCTTTCTCGCTCAGTCCGTTGGGGGTGGAGCGTTCCTCTTCATCCGACTCCTCGGCTGCGCTACCCCGCCCTCACCTGCGCGCCGACCCGAGGGGGCGGCCCGGCTACCAACCACGCTCGTCAGGTCAAGCGTGAGCGCCGGACCCCGCAGTCGGGGGAGTTCCGCCGGTTGCGCCCGCGATACCGCCCCCGGAGGCACCCTCCGGTGGCGTTCTTGGTTCATTTCTAGTCAGGGAAACATGAAGACAATGTGAAACCAGACCCCACCTTTTTCGCACAGCGCTCGAAACCGGCCGGCAGCGTTAGCGGTCGCGGGCTCGGGGGGGCGCCCCAACCTTGCCCGCCGACCCCCGAAACGACGTCCAGTCGAGAACGCCGCCCCCGACCGTTCCCCCCCGCTGGTGGACTGCCGCTCTGCTCAGGCGGAACATCGCCCGCGAGCCTGCCAGCGCCTGCTCACGCTCGAGTTCTCAGGTGCAGACCTTCGTCGATGTGGAGACCATGTATGAACGTACATGTGCACCGCGCGCGGGGCGACGCCTCACTGCCTACTGGAAAGGCAGGCGTAGGCTGGGGCCCACAGGTTTGAACGGACACGCCGCCGCGTGCTCAGGCGTGTCGATGCACACAGCGGATGATCAGCGCATCACCGGTCACTGCCCGGCCGTCGTGGTCGCCGAGGTCAGTTCCTGTACTCTGCGGCGGGCGAACTGGCGATCGAGCCACTCCGTGCGCTCATCGGCCACCACCGCGCGGTACAGTTCCAGGGCCCGGGCCCGATCCCGCAGCCGGAAATCGTACACGACGGCCGCCCGGTACCGCGCCGGATGTGGCGTGTCCGGGTTCCACGTCCAGCAGCGCTCATACCACTTCACCGCGAGCATTTCCTGGTTCTTGAGGTACTCTTTGTGGATTTCCCCGAGCAGGAACGCCGTGTCGTCGATCTTGTCGCTGCTGGGATACTGCTCAATGAGCGAACGCAGCATCTGGGCAGCCTGCACCATCAGGTCCTCGCGGTACAGACCCGGTGCGCCATAGCCCCCCCGCCGCATGAGCGCCCGTGCTTCTTCGTAGAGTTGATCGGCCGCGGTGATCGTCTCCGTGGGCTTGAGCTGCTCACCGGGGATCTCCGCCTCCAACAGGTACCGGAACGCCTTGACCGACTTGAGCCCTTCCAGCTCATAGTCCGCCCACTTCTGCTTCATGTCATACCCGTGGGCCTTGTAGTAGTCCCGAAGCTGTTGCAACGTGCGGTGGTACTGCGCCCGGTAGGTAAGCAACGCCTCGACGAGATCGACCTCCTGCGCGTTGACCACGTTGATGTCCGCGCCGATCTTGGCTGCGTCGATCCGCGCCGGCGCCGTCGGCGACGTAAGCAGCTCCGGCGGGGGCTGCCAACCCGTGCGAAACTTGCTGACGTTGCAGCCCGCCAATACCACCCCGAATGCCCCGACAACGACCACCCTGGAAATCATGTTGAGATTCATGGCCCCTCCCGGGCACTGAGCTACCGATCGGCACCCGGACCGCCGACCGCAGGCAGTCCTCCTGCCGCACCAACCGCGATTACACCGCCCCGGCACACCCGCGTCAACGGGCTCCAACAGGCGTGCCCCGTAGCGTCAACCTGGCCCCTCAGAGCCGTGGGCGCCAGCCCACGGACCCCTCCCGCCGCTCGCGCGGCGCGCGTGTTTAGCGTATACGGGCACGAGGATGCCATGCTTTCCCGCGACAGCAGTCGCGGGTAAGCATGTTCTTACGCCCGACCACATGCCCACCCCCGCCTGCGGCGGGTGAGGGCATGGCACCCACCCTAAACACGTACCGCGCAGCGGGCTCGGACGTCGCGCACCCGCCCAGTGTTACGCCGCATGCCCGCCCGAAGATTCAGGACTCGCGGAACACCGGACTAGCCGTCACACACTCAGCCCGCGCTACGCCGAGAACCTCTACGTCGGCCACAGGAGGCCGACGCTACCGGCTAAGGAACCGACGCCACCGGCCGCACGGGGCCGGCGCTACCACTGTGCCTCCTCGAACGCCCCCATCCGCGGGCCCGCCTTCCCCGGGCGGGCCTTCAGGATCGCCTGGGCCAGCGCCAGATCGCCCTTGGCGGTGATCTTCAGGTTGCTGGCGTCGGCCGGCACGACGCTGACCGCCTGCCCCGTCCGCTCGACGAGTTCAGCATCGTCAGTAGCCTCCCCGACCCCAGTCCCGAAGTTCTCGTAGGCACCCAGCAGCAGGTCTTTTTTAAAGACCTGCGGTGTCTGGGCCTCGTAGAGGGCCGTACGGGGCACGGTGGCTTCGACCACCAGCTTTCCGGAAACGCGTTTGATCGTTCCGGTCAACGGGGAGGCCAGGATGGCTGCTCCAGTCTTGACGGCGGCCGCGAAGACCGCGTCGATCATCTCCTCCGTAGCACAGGGCCGGGCCGCGTCGTGTACGGCCACGTATTCCGCTTCGGCTGCGACTTCCTTCAGCCCCGCCGCCACCGAGTCGCAACGCCGCGCCCCGCCGGTGACCACCTTCACTCCCATGAAACCGAGGTTGGCCGCGTACCGCGACTTCATCTCCTCCATGTCCTCAGGACCCACCACCAGCAACGTCTGGCAAACGTCCTTGCGGTTGATGAACAGCTCCACCGAACGCAGGAACACCGCCCGACCGTCCAGCTTCACGAACGTCTTCTTCTCCGACCCGCCGAAACGCTCCGACTTACCCGCCGCGGCCACGATGACCGAGAACTTCGCCATGGTATCCCCCTACCCTACCCTCGGTTGTACCGCGGCCGACGGCGTTCCGGCGGGAGATCCCCGCCGTCCAGGCGGCCGAAGACCATCCTCCCCGCCGAGGTTTGCAGGACGCTGGTAACCGTGATGGTGATCTCCTGACCAATGTGGTCGCGCCCACCTTCGGCCACCACCATCGTCCCGTCCTCGAGGTAACCGACCCCCTGCCCGGGTTCCTCGCCGGGCTTGATGACCTTGATCGTCAGTGACTCACCGGGAAGCACCACCGGCTTCAGCGCGTTGGCGAGGTCGTTGATGTTGATCACCGTCACCCCGCGAAGCTGCGCCGCCTTGTTCAGATTGAAGTCATTGGTGACGATCCGCCCGCCAAGTTCCAACGCCAAGTCCACCAACATCTCATCCACGGCCGCCGTGGGCACGCCCCGATTCGGCGCCACGTCCAGGATGCGGATGTCCACCTTGTCGCTGCCCTGCAGCTTGTTGAGCATGTCCAGCCCGCGCCGCCCCCGCGTCCGACGCAGCTTGTCGCTGCTGTCCGCAATCGTCTGCAACTCCTGCAGGACGAACCGGGGCACGATCAGCTCCGACTCGATGATCCGGGTTTCCGCGATGTCCGCAATCCGCCCGTCCACGATCACCGACGTATCCAGCACCAGCGGCCGGGCCCCCTTCTTCTCCTTGGCAAACTGGACGTAGGGAATGACAAACCGCACGTCGTCTTTCGTCTGGAGAACGAAACTCACCGACAGGTAGCAGCAGATCACGCCGATGGCTAGCTTGACGGCGCTAACCACGGTCGTCTCGGACCACCCCGCAAACACCGCCTCGACAACCAGGTTGACGATCAGCGACAGCGCATACGCCACCACCATGCCCACGATGAGCCCGAAGAACAGGGCCCCGATCGTCGCCAAGCTCTTGCGGGGCACCAGAATGTCGAAGGCGATGATGACCAGCGCCAGACCGAAGAACCCGATGATCACCACGTCCTTGTGGGTTTCCAACGCTCCGGTCGCCCCCGGCGTACGCTCCTGGGCCACCAGGCTCATGCCCACCGAAAGCAGCGCCAGAACGAAGATCGCCCGCATCCCCAGCAGGAACATCGTGCCGGCACGTCCCGCCGGGTCAGGTGATGACAACGGTGACGAAGGACTGCTGCGCATGGCGGCCACCCCGCGACAAGTTCCTCAAACGCCGGGGTACGAGTATAGCCACGCCCGCCAGTCTATCAATTGGAAACGTGCATAGGGGAAGACGCGGAGGCGGCGGATGGGACGGGTCGTATCCTCCGTCCGAAGCCGGCCGCGTCTGCACGCCTCTCCCCTCGGGAGAGGGGCAGGGGTGAGGGCGGCGGCCAAGGCGCCCCCGTGCTGCACGAGCCCGCTCGCCCCTCACGCGGAAGACGCCAACCACGTACGCAGTCGCGGCTAAGCATGCCTCGGCAGCCGCGGACAATGCCCACCCCCGCCTGCGACGGGTGAGGGCATGCCACCCACCTTAACAGCTACCAGCGGCGACGCCGCCTCGGCATTCGACTGTCAAGGCCCGCCGGCCGGGCTCTCCTCCCCGCCAACCCGCTCCCGCAGGTGTTGCGCCACGATGTCGTCGGGAGCGATGGCACCCAGCCGACCCACGGCCGCGGCCGCGTCCTCTTGCAGACCCAGGGCATAACACAGGTAGCCCAACGCGAACAGGGCGTCGTGGTTCGCCGGTCCCTGCGACTGCTCCACCGTCACCGCCAGCAGGCCCAACTGCCGGTTCAGCCGTTCGACGTCCAGATAGAGCTGGGCCACGGCCGGCGGGTCATCCAGCAACGCCGGATTCACCACAATCGCCCGGCGCATGCCCGCCCCGGCCACGTCGAACTCGCCCAGCGCGAAGCTCGCCAGACCGTAGTAGAACGTGGCCAACCCGTCGGTGTCACCCTCCATGACCAGCCGCACGAAGCACCGTCTGGCATCGGCGTATCGCCCCGCCAGGAACTCAACGAAACACTCATCTAAAGGCGTCTCCGGCTCGCCCAGTACCACGCCGATTTCGCCCTCCGCCCCAGGCGTTGCCGGTAGACCACTGCCCATCACGACCGGCGCACCCGCCACCACCGGCGCTGGCCGCAGCAGCGCGGCGTCGGAGTCCGCGGCCACCCCGGCCCCCTCCGGATAGTAGTTGTACACGTTGACCGTCGAGTCGAGATCGCCCGGCCACCATGTGTACGGCCAAGTGTCATACCACAGGCTGCTGTAGCGCCAGGACGGTAACGAGTACGTGCGATAGCACGACCGCGTGTAGTACGGACGGCAGCGCGCATACGCGGCCTCGTACCGATAGCCGTTTACCGCCAGCGACGTGCAGTACGGGGCGTAAGTCCAGGCGTAGGTCCGGGCGAAGCCGTTGTACGTCGGATACTCCGGCAGAACCATGCAGAGGCTCGGTGAGCGAACCCCACCAGTGTAGTTCCACCAGTGTTGCCGCCGCCAGTCCACGGTGCCCCGCCGGCCGAACGTCAACCCCAAGCCGCCGTTTCTGCCCTGCAGGTCCAGCGTAATGGACGCCGACGGCGGCGTTCGCGTGGGGCCCACTCGCACATCCAGCGACGGCACCAAGCCGCGTGAGGGGCTCAGGTCCACCACCCCGGTCAATCCCGCAGGCTCCGCAGCGCCTACCGAGCCGCGCGGCCGAATCGGCCCCTCCGTGCGCCCCTTCACTCGCGGAACGGCTGAGGCCTCGCGCGCCGGGACACGCACCAGCGGAGACGCCGGTCGTGCGCCTTGGCGGCTCACGGCGGATCCGCTCTGCGCGTCAGCCGCAGCGCCTGCCTCCAGCCGGTTAACACGTACGACGCGTGTCCCCGCACTCACGCCGGAAGCGGGACGAGTGCCCTGCCCTGCCTTGATAATCCTCCGCGACGACGCGCCGGCCGGCGTAGACCCGGGCCGCGCCGTCCGGCCGGTCGCGCCGGCGTCGCGCCCACGGATGTTGCTGCGCTCCAGCCCCTGCCGGGTCACGGACCCGCCGGAAGCCGTGCCGGACCTGGTGGCCCGCCGCGGAGCGGCTGTCGATTGGGCCGACGGTACGGACCGCGTGGCCCGTGACGATGCGGCCGGCGGCACGCCGGCGCTGCGCGCTGGACTCCGCGGGGCGGCCGGGGTGCGGGAGGCACTCTGCGTTGAGCCCGATCGCGGCGACCTGCTGGGCGCTGCTTGCCGCGTCCGCCCCGATGAAGATGCGGACCCTGACCCACTACTTCGTCTTGCCGGCTCACCCGCGCGGGCGCTGGCCGCCATCGCCAGGATTGCAGCTAAGGCAAGCACAAGCCCCGCGCCAAGCCACCCGGCTCGCAAAGAGTATAGCTTTAATTCTCGCCATGACATGGCTTCGCCTCCGGTCAGCTACAGTCGGCGTCCCCTGCGGACCCCTTTCGCAAGTCAAATGTTCCACCATGTTAATAGTATCACAAGGTCAGGTTGGTTGCAAGCCGATTCCCCCGATTCCGCCCGCGATATTGGCCTCCGCCGCCGCTGTCGCGACCACCGGGACCCGCGCGGCGTACCCCTCTCCCCTCGGGAGAGGGGCCGGGGTGAGGGCAGCGGAGGCAATGACGCCCGCCTGAGGCACGCACTACTCCCCCCGGACGCGGGAAATGCTGAACACGTACCGCCAGACTGGCGGCCGGGGTTAGCAGCCACGTGCACCGAGGGGCGCCTGGGGGGCAGTTGCCGGGAGGAGCCGGGGCAACTACAACGCAGCCGGCGCTGAAGGCGCGCGTCAGGGGAGGCAAAACCGTGCGGGAGTCTGTGCTGCCTGAGTCCCAGACGGCGACGCGTCTTGCTTCTGCCACCGCCGCGACAGTGCGTGGCGTGTCCGGCCACTCGTTCCCCACCACGCGTTACCAAGGCAGCAAGCGACGGCTCGCCCAGGCCATTGTGGACCAGCTCCGCCGCCTGGACTTCCACACCGTACTGGATGCGTTCGGAGGGACAGGAGCGGTTGCCCATGCCTTCAAGTGCGCCGGCAAGGCCGTTACCTGCAACGATGCCCTCGTGTTCAACTACCAGATTGCGTTGGCGTTGATCGAGAACAGCCGCGTCCGCCTTGAGGGTGACTTCAGCGAACGCATCGGCGTTCGGCACCGCAGTCGCCGTTACAGTGACTTCATCGAGCGAACGTTCGCGGGCATTTACTTCACGGACGAGGAGAACCGCTGGCTGGACGTGGCCGTTGGCAACGTGCGGGCGCTGTCGTGTCCTTATCAGCGGGCCCTGGGCTACTTCGTGCTGATGCAGGCCGGGCTGGCCAAGCGCCCCTACAATCTGTTCCACCGCCGCAATCTTTACATGCGTTCCGCCTCCGTCCGCCGCGGCTTCGGTAACAAGACGTCGTGGGACCGGAGCTTCTCCGAGCACGCGCGGCGCTATGTCGAACAGGCGAATCGTGCCGTCCTCGATACCGGCGTGGCGTGCCGGGCAACCTGCGGCGATGCGCTGGCGGCTGACCTGGATTTCGATCTGGTGTACCTGGACCCGCCCTACGTGAACCGCGCCGGTGTCGGCGTCGATTACCGCGATTTCTACCATTTTCTGGAGGGCATGGTGCGCTACGACGAGTGGCCGCAACTGGTGGACTTCGGAGCAAAGCACCGGCGTCTGCTGCGTCAGCCGGATCCCTGGACCTCGGCGAGCACCTGCCCTGATCTGTTTCGGCGCATGTTCGAACGCTTCCACCGCAGTATTCTCGTGCTCTCCTACCGCGACGATGGCATTCCGACTCCGGCCGAGCTTCTGGAGATGCTGCGCCGCGTGAGGCCGCACGTCGAGTTGTGCGACCAGCGCCGCTACCAATACGCTCTCTCCACCAGACGCGACACGTGTCAACTGCTGTTCATTGCCCGCTGAACCATACCGAGCAGGCGGCCAACAGAGGCGTTTCGCGTGCCGCGTGTGGCGGCCGCCGGCTTCCATGCAACCCCGGGGACGGTCATTGCCGCCGTGACGACGTGGCAGCCGGTAGAACGACTCGGAGGATTGACCGTGAGCCCCGAAGACCACGGCGGTCGACGAGTTCGACGTTGGCCGCCGCGGGCCGACGGCGTATGCTCAACGGACTCATGGCCGGGGCGCAGAAAAGGGGCCCGGTCAAGGCTGACCGGGCCCCCGGGCGCGCAAAAAAGTGCGACGTGGAAGCTCAGCGCTTGTGCGCCCTTCAGGGTATCTGGGTGTCGTGGTTTGCCGGGCCGACGTTTCCGCCGTCCGGCCTCCTCTCTTGAGATCAGCCTCTCGTGCAGAGTTCGTCTCGCGTCACGGTATCGCCGCTACTGGTTAGGCGACCCCACTTTGCCGTTGAGCGTTCTCTCGGCTGTGTGGTTTTCCCGCGTCGCGCCCGGCCGGGCACTGTCAAAGCACCCGGTCACCCTCTCTTCGAGTTAGCCTCCCTTCAGAGTCTTACCCGGTGACACCTTGCCAACCGGCCGCAACCGGTCAGCTCCCCTCATGGGCTCCTGCTCCCTTCAGCACTCTCGGGATCGAAGGTCCACTTCCCGCGGGCCTTACCTCAGCCCGCTACGTTCCGCCTTCAGGGTTTGGCTACCCTCTTGGCGGCTTCCTCCCTTCGGTCCCCTGCCGGTTCTGTTTCGCACCGGCGGCGCTCCTGGGATTCGCCCTTCGGAGCCTCCTCCACCCGCAGGGTAACCCCGGCGTTTCCACCGGGAAGCACCCACCTACCGTTTTGCCCGCCGTTGTTTCGGTCGCGGAGACGACCGACCGGCCCGGCAGGCCGCGGTTCCTGGGTTTTGCCCCCTGCGAGCATCCCTGACGACCGGGTGTAGTGTTGGTACACCGGCCGCCGGCTGCTCCCTTGGGCTTTGCCCTTCCGAGGCCCTCCCCCGAGAACTTTGCCCGAGCCTTCACCCGGACTCCTCTCACGTGCTTCGCCGACCCGGCGAGGAACCCGCCGAATCCGCCGGCACCCCAGAGTCTCGATCGGTCCTCGGCTGGTCTCTCCGCCGCGATCGGCCGAAGCCGCCGCGGGCCGGTGAGACGGCCTCCCTAGGGTTTCCGCACCTGCACAATCCCGTGTACTCAGGCACCGCCCCGTCCGGGCTATGTGTTCACCTCACACCGCGTCGCACATCACTGCCGACCGGCCGGTGTTCTTTGGACGGGCGCGACACCCTGCCGGAGCTACCGGGACTGCCTTAGGTGCCAAGCGTCCGCGACTCCCACGTCGCATCTGCATCTTACCCGATAATCGGCCCGAAGGCAAGCGGAATCGACTTGAACACGCCGCTCGCCACATCCGACCGGTGTGAGTTGCCCCGGGCATTAGTCTGCTAACCTACGGGCCCGCATAACGTTTCAATGCAGACGCCAGGTGTGCATTACCAGTGCGGACCGTACGGCGATTTTTCTATTTCACAGTTGTTTCACAGGGCCACTGTAAGGATTCTGTACGGGAACCACCGCGGGCGGCCGCTGCACGCTGCCGTGCGTGACGCCGATTCCCGTCATCGTCACAGCAGGTTTGCGGCGATCTCTGCCAGGGGGCTGCGTTCGCCCTTAAGCAGCTCGACGTGGGCCGCGATGGGCTGGGCGCGGAACCGGTTGCACAGGTAGGTGAAGCCGCTGCTGCCCGTGTCGACGTACGGGTTGTCGATCTGTTCGGGGTCACCGGTGAAGACGATCTTGGCGGCCTGCCCCATCCGCGTGACGACGGTCTTGAGCTCCAGCGGCGCCAGGTTCTGCGCCTCGTCAATGACGACGAAGCGGTTGGAGATGTTGCGGCCGCGGATGTAGGTCAGCGGCTGCACCTCGACCAGTCCGGAGCGGAGCAGGTCCGCGCCATCCTGATGACCCTGGACGGCACCGCCAGTGTCAATCAGAAAGTCAAGCGTATCGACGACCGGCTTCATCCACGGATCAAGCTTGTGTTCGATGTCACCGGGGAGAAAGCCCAGGTCGCGGCCCAGGGGGAAGATGGGCCGGGCGATCAGGGCCGCCCGGTACTTGCGTTGCTTGAACGTCAGGTACAGGGCCGCGGCAATGGCGAGGAGCGTCTTGCCGGTACCGGCCTTGCCCATCAACGTGACCAGTTGAATCCGGTCATCAAGCAACGCGTCGATGGCGAAATACTGTTCCTTGTTGCGGGCGCGGACGCCCCACAGGGATTCCTCCGGCTCCAGGAGTGGGATGAGCGTCTCGGCTGCCGCGTCGACGCGGGCAAGAGCGCTGCCGCGGCCGCCGTCGTCAGCGCGGAGCAGCACGTACTCGTTGGGCAGCATTCCCTGGGTCGGCAGGGGCAACCGGCCGACGGCCTTGAACTCGCGCAGGGCCGTGGGCGGCAGGTGAAACTCGCGCGGGGCGTGGTAGAGGTCGGACAGGGGCACGCGGTCGGACTCGTAGTCCTCCGCCCTCAGGCCGATGGCATCCGCCCGAATGCGCAGGTTGATGTCCTTGGTGACGATGATGACGGGCGTATCGGGCTCGGCCTCGCGTACCGCCTGGGCCACCTGGAGAATCTCGGTGTCGGCCGGCATGCCATTGATGGGGCGGCTCGGGTCAGGCGGGCAGTGGACTTTGAGCCGCCCGCCGCCCTCCAGTTCCACACCGTCCGCCAGGCTGCGACCACCGCGCAACGCATCAAGCAAACGCGCCACCCCGCGAGCGTTGTAGCCGCGTTCCGACATCTCCTTCTTGAACCGGTCGATCTCGCTGATCACGACGATCGGGATAATCACCGTGTTGTCCGCGAAGTGGAAAACCGACTGCGGGTCATGCAGGAGGATGTTGGCATCGAGGATGTAGTTCTTCCGCATGGGGCCCAGTATAGGTCGGGCGCGGGGCGTGACAAGCGGGCGCGGAGTGCCGAGCAAGCTGGGGAACGGCGGGGGGAAGCCTCCCGACAAGTAGGGCCGGCTCCGCCCGCCGGGGCGTGCTACCGGCAACCGGGGATCGTGGCGGCCGGGCCGGTGAAGGCGTTCTGGTAGGCCGCCAGGTCCAGCAGATCGACGCTGTCGTCATCGTTGAAGTCAAAGCAGCCACACGCCGGGCTTGCCGTCACCCCCGGACCGCTCAGGCAGCCCACGGCGTCGCTGAAGTCGGCCAGGTCGATGTGGCAGTCGCCGTTGTTGTCGCCTGGGAATGGGCAGGACAGACAACCGACGGCCTGGACAACCACTTCGTCCACGGCCGCTTCGGTAAGCGAGTCGCTCGGAACGTCGCTGGTGACGAAGCGGATACGCACCGTGGCCGAGGGGGACACGTAATCCTCGACCTGAACGGTGCGCTGGACCCAGCCGGTGATGCCGCTGACCCGCTCGGCGAGCGCCCAACTGCCGCCGTCGTCGTTGGATAACTCCACGTCGAGGAAGTCCTCGGTACCGTTGCCATGCCAGTAGAACCAGCGGGCGTAGCTGATGGTGCCTCCCGAGGGCATGGCCAACGTCGGGCTGGTCAAGATGAACGTGCCGTTGTCCACGTCGGCGTCGCCGTCGCCACCGCCCGGCAGGCCGTTCTGAGTCACGTAGCAGTAGGTCCCGGCGCCCGAGAAGTCGCTGGAGGGAGCGGCCGTGGTGCCGATCGGCTCGACGCGCTCCCAGAAGCCCGTCACCGGCGACCCGTCGGGCACATACGTGGCCGTCCAGCCGTGGTCGGTCTCGAAGTCGTCATCGAGCACGACGGTGACCTGACCGATGCCGTAACTGAAGGTCTCCGCGGGGAAGTCGGCGGGCTCGTAGACCGTGCTGCCGCCGTTGCCGGTGGCGCCGAAGGCGAATTGCGGCGTCTGGCCGCAGGCAGCTCCAGGCACGGCCGCCTGGAACAACCCCTCCCCCAGGTCGGTCAGCGTGATCTGCTCGAAGGGGGCGCTCTCATCGAAACGGTAGTACAACTTGGCCGAGCCGGGCACGAGCGTCTGACCGACTTCGGTGATGCGGAGCGTCACGGACAGGGGAGTACCCGGTGGGACCAGGGTCGGCACTGGCGCTGGATCTACCATCTCGAGTTGGAGTGTCTCGAGCACCGTCTGGGCAATCCAGGTGTTCCAGCTTGTGCTGGTCGGCGCGTACTCGTGATGAAACCAGAACGCGCCGGGCTGCGCGGGGTCGTCGGAAGTACCGGAGTAGTCACCCCAGCGCGCGGCGAAGGTGTAGGGACCGGAACTCGACTTGACAAATGTCAACGGACCGAAGGTGCCCGGCGGGTCACCGGCCAAGCGGACTGCGTACCAGATCGAGATGTACTCTTGTGCCGAGGACCGCGAGCAGACGATGGCCGCGTTGCCCACGTTGTCCACCCAGATGCTCGGGAAGAACGTGCGCACGGGAGTGCCGGGGTCGATCTCGCCGTATTGCACGAGCTCGGGCGTGCCGCCGACCGGCCAGTTGTTCATGGCGAACTCATACCAGCGGGCGCGGACGCGGCTGCTGCCGTGGTGATGGACCGCCCAGAGCGAGCCGTTGCGGTAGACGCAGCTCCAGAACCGCGCCTCGAAGACTTCCGGGCGGATGCTGGTGCCCTTCTGCGGCGGGTCCTCCGGCATCGTGTAGGTCGGCACGGCGAGCGTCGCCGTCACCCGCTGGGGCGTGCCGAGCGGGTCGGTAATCGCGTGGAACCTCACGGTGCTGTTGCTGGAGGATTCGAAAGCTTCAATCATGTACTGGGCGGGCGCATCCGCGTCGTAGGTCACGGGCAACCCGAAGGAATGTGATCCGGTCACTAGCAGGCTGCGGGGGGTGGGCGTGCCCCCGCTGAGGACGGACGCCTTGTCCAGAATGTATACCAGGTACTTGTTGGGGCTGAAGTGGTCCGAGCTGAGGTACACGGCCTGGGCGTCCACGGCGAGGTTCGGTGAGTCGATGTCGTTGCCCGCCAATGCCGTCACGTCGAACCGCCAGCGATGCCAGGCGTTCATCGGATCCGCGTTGCTGGAAACGGCCAGCAGGAACTTGCTGCGATTGTCGTTGGTGCGCTCGCACGCCATCGCCATGAAGCGGTTGCTGTGGGGGTCATAGAGAACCTCGGGATCGAAAACCATGCCGGTGGCGCCCTCCACTCCCCAGAAGCCGTAGGCGTCCTCCAGCTCATCCTGAAACAGCAGGGTCCCGTCCTTCTGATAGAACGCGATCGCTCCGTTGGTGACCAGCGCGAGGTGCTGCGGCCCCACCGCAAGGTGGGGGTCGGGCGGAGTCCAGCCGGTGTTGGTGACTCCGATGAACCCCAGGTCCCGTCCCCGGCTGAACGGCTCGGGGTCACCACCGAACGGCTCAGCGGGGATGGTCGAGGGATCGCGAATCGGCGGCTCGTGCGGCTTGGCGATCGGACTCGTCGGCGTCGTCAATTCGGTGGTGCCCTGTGCGCTCGGAAGCAGCGCTTGCAGCGCATCGATGTCGTCTTTCGAGAGCAGCACGGTGAGGTTGACCGCCTCGGCATCGCCGCTGCCGCAGTCACCCGCCCAGGCAACGGCCAAGCGTCCTGCGGCCGTGTACGTGAGCCGCTGCTTGCCGCGGGCGACGGCCAAGCGCTGCACACCGTCCGTGTGACGGTTGACCCGCGTCGTGTCAGACATGGCCTGCCCGTCGGCGCCGAAGCAGCGGGCGTAGATGCCGCCCGCGGGGTCGTCGCCGCCCACCGCGGCGTTGACGGCCATGCACCATCCCCCGCCGGGTGTGCCTGCCACGGCCACGCCGCTTAGTTGCCGCAGGCGAGCATCCTGCCATGAATGAGTGGGGCCAACCGCGCAGCCGTCCGGCGTGATCCTGCGATACGAGACAACGTAGTCCTCGCCGGTGGTCGTGAGCCATGCCACGACGAACTCACCGCTGCGCGTCGCGGCCACGGCGGGCTCGATGTGGACGGCCCCGTCCGCTTCGCTCACCGTGAAGACCGGCGTGCAGGCAGTGCCGTCCGTCTGGAGGATTCGCCCGCGGATGGCGTATGCCTCTCCCCGCCCATCGGTAACGGCCCAGACAACCGCCAGCCGCCCCTGTTCGTCTTGGGCCACGGTCGGGAGACTCTCAGTGTCCTCAGCACGCGTTGACACGAAGAACTCGTCACCCCAAGGTCCCCCTTCCGGCCCGAAACGGCGGGCGACGATGCGGGCTCGGGTCTGCCCGAGGGGACCGCTCCCCCCTGCCGTCACGACCGGGGTCACCCAGATCAACGTCGCTCCGCCCTGGGCGTCGCCGGCGATCACCACGTCGTGCTGCGTACCGGCCGTGCGCCGGTTGACGAGGATTTCGTCGGACCCGAAGGTGAAGTCCGGACTGAAGCGCCGGGCGATGATGGCGCTGCCGGCGCCGTCCTGACCGAATGACTCCCACGCCACCCAGGTTCCGCCGAGCCCATCGACGGCCACCGCGGGGTTGCTCTGCATCTTGTCGGTGAAGACGTTGACGTGCGTCTCGCCGCCGATGGGCGAGCCGTCGGGTCCGAAGCGTTGCAGGTAGACGCCGTAGTTGCCCTGCTCCTGCCGACGGCTGTCCCAGACCAAGACCAACCCGCCGTCAGCGTAGCCAGCGATGCCGGCGTTCTCCTGCACACTGGGGAGGTAGGTATTCACGCGGACCTCGTGTGGCATCAGCGTACCCACCGCACCCTTGGTCGAAACATCCGCGCCGGCCGCCGGGGCAGGTAGCAGCCCTGCACTTACACCCGGCAGGATAACGATCACCAGTCTCACAACGAGGTTCTTGACGTGCACTGCGAGTTCCCCCACGTAATGGCTTCACCCCACCCAACCGTGCGGCCGGCGTGGCTTGCCGAGCCTTGTGCGGGGCAGCCGCCCCCTCTTGCTCCGTCTGGCGCACGCGGGCATTGACGGCGCAAACGAAGACCCAGTGTGTGTCAGCAAAGCATGATCAACAACGAGGCTGGTGTCAAAGCGGATGTCGCTACACCCCCGGCACGCGGCCAGGCGACGTCTCGCGCTGCGGAGCCGACCCGCGTGGCCGAGGCGCGGGTGAATGTCCCCGTGCGGCGGAGAACTGGGGATCGCCGTCGTCATCCCAGTAGACAGCATTGCGACTGTCCCCGCGCGGGGGCGAACTGGACGGGCGGGGTACCTTCCCGCCGCCCGGGTCTCACGTCTCCAGTCAGCGGTCGCCAGGTACACAGGACCAACTGAGGCTACTTCGCCGCGGCGCCCGGCGGTGCGGGAACTCCGCCCGGGGTCTTGGTGATGACCCCGGAGGCAAGCGCCGAGTTCGGCACGATCACAATCTTGTTGTCCGGATGCCGGAGGATCGTGGCGAAGACCTGGACCTCATCGACGACCCCCTTGGTGCCGGCCGCCTCAATGAAGTCACCTGCCCGGAAAGGGCGGAACGCGATGATCATCACCCCGGCCGCCAGGTTCGCCAACGAGCCCTGCAACGCCAGGCCGACCGCCAATCCGGCCGCACCCAGGATCGCGATGAAGGAAGTCGTCTGCACGCCGACCCTGCCGAGGGCGGTGAGGATCACGAGCACCAACAGCAGCAGATACACCATGTGCGACAGGAAGCCGACCAGGGTGGGATCCAGGTGAGCCCGCTTGAGCACGCCCCGCAGCACCCGACGCAGCACGCGCGCCACGATCCAACCTACGACCAGCGTGACCAACGCCTGGAGTACGGCCGGTCCGTACTTGTCCACCCAAGCGGTAACCTGAGTCATCAGGGTGGCCTGCTCGGCCACCGTAGCCGGATCAACCACAGTATCCATCGCGTGACCTCCGCTCAGTTCGTGTGTCGGCTGGCGCTCGCGTTATCGCCCTGCGGCAACCAGCTCCACACATCGGGGCAATCGACAACGAGGCCAGGGTGGCATGGCCAGGTACAGCGCCGCCATGCCTTTCCACCGCCGGGCGGCATGCTGCAGTACGTGTTCAGCGTGGGTGCCATGCCCTCACCCGCCGCTGGCGGGGGTGGGCATGTGCCGCGGTACGCAGAAGCATGCTCACCCGCGACCGCGGTCGGGGGAAAGCATGGCACCCACAACACCAAAGACGCTAAACACATACATGCGTGCACCAGCATGCGGCCTTGCCTGTCGGGAGACAGTCGCCTTCAGTCGGGGCACGCCGCGCACCCAGTCTCCCAATGGCGCGGCCGTGCTTCGCGGGGCACCCGCGCCTTGCCGCCCGGCGGGTACGGCGCGACCTGCCCGCCCCGCTGCCCAGAGCCAAGCCGGGCAGCGCATGCCGCGCGCAGTCGGCAGCGCGCGGGGAGCATACCCTCGCATGCCCCCTGCGCGCCTGCCGTCGCTACTTGAGCTCCAGCACGATATTGCCGTAGTACGTGTTGTCCAGTCTCTCCACGCCGGGCTGCGGGTTCGAGTTATACTCGTTCTTCACGCCCAGCTTCAGCTTCCAGACATCGCTGTTGGCCAGCGGGAACGCCAGGGCGGTGTCGAGCACGAGGCGATAGTCGCTGAACTCTTCCAGGCTCGGGCTGTAGGTCGTGCTGTGCGTGAACTGCGCCCAGCGCGAGATATCCAGCCGGTAGTCCATGCCGAGATCAGCAATCGGGTCGTCCACGGTCCGACCGTCCTCATAGGCCTCGTGACGGTAACCACCGCCGGCCCGGGTCTTGAACTCGTGGTGGGGCTTCTTCAGCCAGTAGTAGCCGACACCGGCCGCAGCCGTCGCCCGCAGATCCAGGTTCTCGAACTCGTCATGCTCGAGCTCGCCGCGACCATAGGCCATGAACCGCTCCGTAATGTTGTACTCGTAGTACACGCCGCCGAGGTACTCATTGCGGTTGCGGGTGTCGTTCTGCTCGGCGTAGTCGGCCGCGATGTAGAACTTGAGCAGGTCGTCGACGGTCTTGCGGCGCAGCTCACCGCGGCCACGGACCTCGAACGTATCCGTATTCCCTTCCTTCTTGGTGGCCCCGGCCTCGAGCGTGGCGGACCACTTGGGCTTGGCGGCCTCTGCCGCCTTCTGCGCCTGGACGATGCGGGGGTCTTCCGCGCCCGCAGGCCAGATGGCCTCCACCTTGCCGACTTCCACGGGAATCGGCCCCAGGGCGCCCTCCATCTGGGCCTGCGTGCCCTCGGCGTTCAACTGCATCTTCCCCACGAGCTGGTCACCGCTGTCGAAACGCACGTTGACGCTCTCGTCGGTGCTGATCGCCTGCACCTTGGCCAGCTCGATGGTCACCGTGCCCGCGAAACCCGTGACCAGGGTCAACTTGCCTTCGGCTACCGCCGTGACTTTGCCCACCAGTCGGCTTCCATCCGTCGTCGTGATCACATCCGCCCGGACCGCCGCGGTCGCGATCACCATCATCAGACCACCGGCGAGAAGCGTGATCATTCTCGCCTGCCCACCGAACCATGCATTGAACTTCATTGTTGTGCTCACCTCGCGTGATGTGTGCGGCCGCACCGCATCGGCACCACGTCAGATTCGGTTTCCCAGTCACCTGCCCTGCTGTACGTGCGCGAACGCGCAACCGGCAACGCCGGCCTTAAGCCCAACCCCGCGCGGTTTACGGGTAAGACCCGCGGTGCCGAAGCGCGCACCATCACTCAATCGTCGTCGATCCGGTCGAAGAAGTTGTTGACCGCGTTGTTGACGGCGTTGTTCAGCGGTGTAATCAACGCGGACTGCACCAAGCCGATGACAATCTGCCGGGTATCCAGTGTCGTCGTCGTGGTGGCAGTAATCTGTCCCCACTCGCACCCACTCGCCAACGGCAGCAACACCGCCAGCAGCACCAGGCTCACACGGCGGTACCACGTACGCAGCATTCGCCTTCTCATACCGCAACTCCTCCCTTCTGGCGTTTCGATGTGATCCACCGCGGTCGGCTCAATGCCGCCGGCCGCGCCAATTCTGCACGCTGCTACCGTAGGCGGTGTGCCGTGTCCTGTCAACGGTCGGCTCGGTCAGGGCCTCGGATGTGCGTGTACGCACCGGCGGACGGCGGCAGCGGGGCCGCACGCCGACGGCGCTTCTCCGGCCATGACGACAGCACCGCGCAGGAGCGTACCAGAATACCCAAACTGACGGACGAAGTTGGGTCTGGCATTCTCTGCCGTACCTGTTTAGCGTGGGTGCCATGCCCACCCCCGCCCCAGGCGGGGGTGGGCATGTGCCGCGTCCGCAGAGGCATGCTTACCCGCGACCGCAGTCACGGGAAAGCATGGCACCCACAACGCCCGTGACCGCAGTCGCGGGAAAGCATGGCACCCACAACGCCGAAGACGCTAAACACGTACTCTCTGTCAGACCCCGGCAGTTGTCCAAACCGGCAAGGTCGCTATTCTACCCTGTGTAGCTTGCGCAGCCGCCGCTGTCGGCCCATTTTCTAGTTGGCGTCGGAACCACCGTGCACGATTGAGCGCCGGCGGTTTGAACCGCGAACACGGGTGGCGCATGGTGGTGCACTCGCGCTCGAAGCACTTGCCACCGGGAGACGTTACTCTCCTCCACCGCCGAAACGTGCCTTGAGCTTGACCGCCACGTCGGGCGGGACCAGTTGGGCGAGACGCTGAACGTCGTAGCCACCGATCTCGACGATCTGGCGGATGAGCGTACTCGACGTCAGCACATGCTCGTGGCTGGTCATCAGGAAGATGGTCTCGATGCCGCCGATGATGAGGTTCGTGTTGGCGATTTCGAGTTCGGCGTGCAGATCGACGTTGTCGCGAATGCCGCGCAGGATCACCCGCGCGCCGATCTCGCGGGCATAGCGGGCCGTCAGCCCGGTGTACGTGTGCACCTCAACGTTGGGCAGGTGCCGAGTGTGCTCGATGAGCATCTGCTTGCGCTCATCCGGGGTGAAGACTTCGATCTTGGTCGGGTTGACACCGACGGCCACCAGCAGGCGGTCGAACAACCGCGCCCCCCGCTCGATGATGTTGAGGTGCCCGTGGGTAACCGGATCGAACGCCCCGGGGAAGATCGCCAGCAAATCGCCGCACGCGGACATCGACGTTCTCCCATGCTCCGGCACGGCGCCCATTGTACTGCGTGTCCCAGGAACGTCCAGCGTATCCGGTTTGCGGCGCCGCGGTGCCCGCCGCAGACCGTTGACACAGCCCCGCCCCGGCATGATGCTGCCGGTCATGAGCAGCATGCCGGCTACCGCCGTGGACTTGTCCGTGGACCTGGCGGGGCTCACCCTGCGCAACCCGATCCTGACGGCCTCCGGCACCAGCGGTTACGGCTCGGAGCTGGCGGCCTTCCTGGACCTGGGCACTCTCGGGGCATTCGTCACGAAATCCGTCACCGTAGAGCCGCGCCGGGGGAATCCGCCGCCGCGGGCGGTCGAGACCTGCTCCGGCATGCTGAACGCCATCGGGCTGGCGAACGTCGGGTTGGAACGCTTCCTGAAGGAGAAGGTCCCCTACCTGCGCACGGCCCGCACGGTCGTCATCGTCAACGTGGCCGGGCATCGGGTGGAGGACTACGTGGCCGCCTGTGAGCGCCTCGACGCCTGCGACTGCGTGCGGGGCATCGAGCTGAACGTGTCCTGCCCCAACGTGGTGGACGGGCTGGATTTCGGGACGGACCCCCAGCGCTTGCACGCCCTCGTTACGGCCGTGCGCCCCCACGTCCGGAATGCGAAGCTGATCGTCAAGCTGTCACCTAACGTCACGGACATCACCGCCACGGCCACCGCGGCCGTCGCCGCCGGCGCCGACGCCCTCTCGTTGATTAACACGCTCCAGGGCATGGCGATCAACATCGAGGCGCAGGCGCCGATCCTGGCCAACCGGTGCGGGGGGCTGTCGGGCCCGGCCATCAAGCCGGTGGCATTGGCGATGGTGCATCGGGTGTACACGCGGGTCGCACGGGACGCCAGCGTGCCGGTCATCGGGATGGGCGGCGTGACGACGTGGCAGGATGTCGTGGAGTTTCTGTTGGCCGGGGCAACGGCCGTGGCCGTGGGGACCGCGCTGTTCGTCAACCCCGCGGTGCCCAAGACCCTATGTGCGGGGCTGCGGGAGTACGTTGACCGGAAGGGACTGCGGAGCGTGCGGGAACTGATCGGGCGGTTGCACTGACCGCAACGTGAAATCGGTCTTGACCTTTGTTCGAAGGTACGTGCCCAGCGTGGGTGCCAAGCCCTCACCCGCCACAGACGGGGTGGGCATGTGCCGCGGCCGCGGAGGCATGCTTACCCGCGACGGCCGTCGCGGGTAACCACGGCACCCGCAACGCCGAAGACGCTGGACATGTAAGTACGGGGTCAGCCTGGGTTAAGGACGCGTGCTTATGCTGACGGACTCACCGAATGATGGCGTGGGCGCCGAATCCGAGCCGACTGCCGGGCGAGATGCGTCCGACGCGCCGCTCGAGCCGGACGCGGAGTGGGCCGAGGACGAGTCGCCGGAGCCCGCGGACTCGTGCCTCGTCGAGGTACCTGAGGGAGTCCCTGAAGTGGGGCAGGGCGCGGTACCCGCCGTGCCCGCGGATCTTGCTGACGAGAAGGCAGACGACGCGGGCTCCCTGGAACTGTTTGCCGAGCCCCTGCCCGCCGGTCCCGAGATCCCGTCTCCCAGGCCCGAGCAGAAGCTGGACGTGGCGACGCGGGCCGTGGTCGTGGAACTCCGGCACATCGAGGACCAGGTCCGTCGGCTGCTGGAGGAGCGTGACCCCAAGCGGAAGCGGAAGCTGGCAGGGACTCGACGCTGGCACGAACTGCACGAGGAACTGATCAATCTCCGCCACTCGGGACGACTGAGCGAAGAGACGATTGAGTCCCTGGAACGACTTATCGCCCGCCGCCACTTCCTGTTTCGGCAGCTCCGCTTCTACGCCGGCACGCGGCCGACGTGGAACACGTAACGCCGGCCGCGCGTCCCGGGTCGACATGATGCAGTCAGGCGCGACGCCGTGGCACGCGGCTCAGCGTCCAGTCACGGACGGGATGACCCCGTCATACCCGGTTGGGTTCCCGCACGGTCGGGACGCCCGCGCCACGCCGTAGCGGCGGTTGAGTCGGATCGGGCTTGTTGGGGTCGAGACCGACGGCGCGGACCGCGTCGGGCAGGTCGGCCGGGGGGTATTGCCCCAGGCGGGCCAGCTCGCGGAGGGCGGCCAGGGCCACGTAGCGCGCGTCGATCTCGAAGTAGTCGCGCAGCTCCGCCCGGGCCTCACTGCGACCAAAGCCGTCGGTGCCGAGAGATACGAACCCGCCGCCGAGTGGCACAGACTCGCCGGACGGAACCGACCCGCCGGGTGGAACCGGCCCATCGGGCCGGGCGGAGCGTGCGGACGGCACCCACCGGGCGATCATGTCCGGCACGGCCCGCATGTAGTCGCTCGTGGCGATCACGGGGAACGGCTCCGCGCTCAGCACCTTCGTGACGTACGGAACGCGCGGGGGCTCGCCGGGATGCAACAGGTTCCAGCGTTCGCACGCGAGCGCCTCACGGCGCAGCAACAGGTAGCTCGTCGCGCTCCACACGTTGGCGGCCACATTGAACTGCTCCGCGAGCAACTTCTGCGCCTTCAGGGCCTCGCGCAGGATCGCCCCGCTCCCCAGCAGGTGCACGCGGGCCTTGCCTTCCGGGTGGTCGGCCGGGCGGTACTTGTACAGGCCACGCAGGACACCCTCTTCCACCCCGGCAGGCATCGGCGGCTGAGCGTACGGCTCGTTGCCGACGGTCAGGTAGTAGAACACCGGCTCCCGCTCCTGGAACATGCGGCGGATGCCGTCCCGGACGATGAGGGCAATCTCGAACGCGAAGGCCGGGTCGTAGGCAACGAGGTTCGGGATCGTGCTGCCCAGCAGGTGGCTGTGCCCATCCTGGTGCTGGAGCCCCTCGCCGGCCAGCGTGGTGCGCCCCGACGTGCAGCCCACCAGGAAGCCGCGGGCACGGGCGTCGCCGCACGCCCAGGCGAAGTCGCCGATCCTCTGGAAGCCGAACATGGAGTAGAACAGGTAGAATGGGATCGTGGGGACACCGTGCGTGGCCCCGGCGGTGCCGGCCGCCGTGAAAGACGCCATCGAGCCGGCCTCCGTGATGCCCTCCTCGAGGATCTGCCCGTCCTGGCTCTCGCGGTAGTACAGCAACAGGTGGGAATCGACCGGTTCATAGCGCTGGCCGCGGTGGGCGTAGATGGCGTACTTGCGAAAGAGCCCCTCGAGGCCGAACGTGCGCGCCTCGTCGGGAACGATCGGTACGATGTACTTCCCCAGCGCGGGATCACCCAGCAGCTTCCCCAGCATACGCACCAGCGCCATGGTCGTGGACGCTTCCCGGTCACCACTGCCCGTGAGGAATTCCTCGAAAAGGTCACGCTCGGGCGGTGGTAGCGAAGCGACGCGCACCTGCCGCCGGGGCACGAACCCACCCAACGCCGCGCGGCGCTCCATCAGGTACTTGTACTCCCGACTTTCGGGCCCGGGGCGATAGAACGGGGCATCCTCAAGCTGGTCATCGGGAATCGGCACGTTGAAACGATCGCGGAAGTGGCGCAGCTCGTCGAAATCGAGCTTCTTCTGCTGGTGGGTGATGTTGCGGCCCTCGCCCGCCTCGCCCAGCCCGTAGCCTTTGATCGTACGTGCGAGGATGACGGTCGGTCGGCCCCGGTGCTCCACGGCCGCCCGGTACGCGGCGTGGACCTTCTCGGGATCGTGACCGCCCAGACGCAGCTTCTGAAGCTGCTCATCCGACAAGTGTTCCACGAGCTTCAACAGCCGCCGGTCGGTTCCGAAGAACTTCTCCCGGATGTAGGCGCCGGACTCCACCGTGTACTTCTGCAACTCGCCGTCCAGCGACTGGTTCATGCGGTCCACGAGCGCGCCGTCCGTGTCCGCGGCCAGCAACGGGTCCCAGTCCTCGCCCCAGATGACCTTGATGACGTTCCACCCTGCCCCGCGGAACGCTCCTTCCAGTTCTTGGATGATGTTGCCGTTCCCGCGCACCGGCCCGTCGAGACGCTGGAGATTGCAGTTGATGACCAACGTCAGGTTGTCCAACTCCTCGCGGGCGGCCAGCGTGATGGCGCCGAGCGACTCCGGCTCGTCCATCTCCCCGTCGCCGAGGAACGCCCAGACCCGGCACGCCGAGGTGTCGGTAAGCCCGCGATCGTGCAGGTAGCGGTTGAACCGCGCCTGGTAGATCGCGTTGATCGGGCCCAGCCCCATCGACACCGTGGGGAACTGCCAGAAGTCCGGCATCAACCAGGGGTGCGGGTACGACGACAGCCCCCCACCGTCGGCCAGTTCCCGCCGGAAGTTGCGCAGTTGCCTGGCGTGCAACCGGTGTTCGAGGTAGGCCCGGGCGTAGATTCCGGGGGCCGCGTGCCCCTGAAAGAAGACCTGGTCCCCCGCCGGTTCCTCCGTGCACCCCCGAAAGAAGTGGTTGAACCCGACCTCCAGCAGGGTGGCCGCCGAGGCGTAGGTGGAGATGTGCCCCCCGATGCCGTCGGACCGCCGGTTGGCGCGGACCACCATAGCCATGGCGTTCCAGCGGACGTAGCTCTTGATGCGGCGTTCAATCTCCCGGTCGCCGGGATAGGCAGGTTGCTCGGCCGGGGGGATCGTGTTCACGTAGGGGGTCTTGGCCGTGAAGGGTGCCACGATGTTGTGCTGCTGCCCCCAGGCGATGAGCCGCGCGAGGAGGTACTGGGCGCGTTGCACCCCGGCAGCCTGTGCCACGCCGCGCAGTGAGTCGATCCAATCCTGGGTTTCCGCGGGGTCGGTGTCCGTCAAAGTGGCGAAGGGCATGGCCGTTTCCCGTTTCAGGCACAAATGGTTACCCACCCGACCGGCGGCCCGTGTGAGCGGACAATGCCTCAGATGGTCTCCGGCCAGGCAACGGCGCGGGATTGTAATGTTCCGGGCGCCCGCGGTGCAGGCCCGTGGGGGCCTGGGTTTGAGATCCCTGCTGACGCAACGCAGCAAAGAGGCCCGGCTGCGACCTGGACCACCACCGCCGCCGCTACCGTTTGTTGACCCGGTGGTGGGTAGGGTATCGACCGGCGGCGAGCAGCACCGTAGTCTCGACGTTTGCAGGCGCGCTGCGGAGCGTCCCGCGTCCGTCCACAGACAGCCCAAGCTCTCAGCGCCGGGGGCGGACGCGTTGACTCCAGGCTGGCACAGAATATGCTCAGCATCTGTCTGCTGGTCTGGGAAGGCGGTGGCGGCGCTGACGCTGCGCTCACAGGGCGGGCTGTCGGTCGTGGCAACGCCGCTGTCCCCATTCGGCTTGGAGGTTCACTGGGCTCGCACGGTCGGCTCGGGGACGGCGGGCCTCCGACGCACGCAAGAGGGTTGACATCATGTTGGAACTTCTCCTGGGTGACGAAGCGGTGGCCTTGGGCGCCCTCGACGCGGGGATCAGCGGGGCGTTCTCCTATCCAGGCACCCCCGCCACCGAGATTCTCGAGTTCATTCAGCAACGGACGCGCGGCGTGGACGGTCTCTCGGCGCGCTGGTCGGCCAACGAGAAGGTCGCCCTGGAGGAAGCCCTGGGCATGTCCTTCGCGGGCAAACGGGCGCTGGTCTCCATGAAGCACGTGGGGCTCAACGTGGCGGCCGACCCCTTCATGAACGCCGCCCTCACGGGGGCCCACGGCGGGTTGGTCATCGTGGTGGCCGACGACCCCGGCATGCACTCCTCGCAGAACGAGCAGGACACCCGCTACTACGGCGATTTCGCCAAGGTGCTCATGTTCGAGCCTTCCAATCAGCAGGAATGCTACGACATGACGCGCGAGGCCTTTGAGATGTCCGAGCGGATCGGACTGCCGGTGCTGGTCCGGCTGGTGACCCGGCTGGCGCACAGTCGCGCCAACGTGCTGCGGAGCGCGCCGGCGCAGGTGGATCGTGGCGTGCGGCTCGCCAACCGGCCGCAGGACTGGACGTTGCTGCCGGTCAACGCGCGGCGACGCTTCCGCCGTCTGATCGACTTGCAGTCGGCGCTGCGCGAGTACTCGGAGCATGCGCGCTACAACAAGCTGGAGCTGCGCGGGCCGCACGGCATCCTGGCGGCCGGACTCGCCCACAACTACGTCCGGGAGGTCATCGGGAGCGATTCGTCGTACTCGCTGCTGAAGATCGGGACCTACCCCCTGCCGGTGCCGTTGATCCGCGAGTTGATCGATCACTGCTCGGATGTCCTCGTGGCCGAGGACGGCTATCCGTTCATCGAGAGTCACCTGTGCGGCCTGTTGGGCGTGCCGGGTCGGGCCATTCGCGGGAAGCGCGACGGGGCGTTCCCGCCGGACGGCGAGCTGTCGGTCGATCGGGTGCGGGCCGCCCTGGGCATGCCGGCGACGACCACGCCGCCGAAGGTAGAGGATCTGCCCGGTCGCCCGCCGCGTTTGTGTGACGGTTGCCCGCACTGCGACACGTTCAGCGCCTTGCTGGAAGCCACGGAAGGGATGGACCGGGTACTCTTCAGCGACATCGGTTGCTACACGCTGGGGGCATTGCCGCCCTACAACGCCGTGCAGTCCTGCGTGGACATGGGAGCGTCGGTAAGCATGGCACTGGGGGCGGCCAAGGCGGGCGCCCACCCTGTGCTCTGCACGATCGGTGACTCGACGTTCTGCCATTCGGGCATGACGCCTTTGCTGGGGGCGGCCCACGAAGACGCCAACATGACCGTCGTCATTCTTGACAACGCCACCGTCGGCATGACCGGCGGACAGGAAGTGTTCGTCACGGGCGACGCTTTCGTGGACTTGCTGAAGGGGCTGGGCGTGCGGGAAGATCAGATTGTCCGCATCGAGCCGGTCAAGAAGCAGCATCAGCGAAACGTTGAGCTGGTGCGCAAGGCCATCGAGCATCGTGGCCTGTCGGTGATTCTGGCTTGCCGTCCGTGCGTGCAGGTGTCCCGCAAGGCGACGAAGAAGCTGACGGAGAAGGAGCAGGCATCCGGCGCCCCGGCCTAGGGAGGTGCGTGACCGAGCCGCGGGACGTGCCGGCACGGACCAGTAGCGCGGGGGTGACAGGCTCTCCAGAGAAGGATTAGGCGATGGAGTGTAACATCATTCTTGCCGGGGTCGGCGGTCAGGGGATTCTCACCATCGCCCAGGCCATCTGTCTGGCGGTGATTCGACGCGGCTGGCACGTTAAGCAGTCCGAGGTACACGGGATGAGCCAGCGCGGCGGGGACGTGCAGGCCCACCTGCGGTTCGCCGACCACGAGCTGTACAGCGACCTGATCCCGCTGGGCAAGGCCGACGTCGTGTTGGCGGTGGAGCCGCTGGAGGCCCTGCGCTACGTCCAGTACCTTTCCGAGCGCGGCACCATCGTGGCCAGTACCGCCCCGTTCGTGAACATCTCGAACTACCCGCCGATCGAGCACGTGCTCGACCAGGTGACGAAGTACCCGAGTCACATTCTCGTGGACGCGGAGCGTTGGGCGAAGGCGGCCGGTTCCGCCCGGGCCGTCAACACCGTCATGCTCGGTGCCGCATCCGGGCTCCTGGGCCTGGACGCGGCCGAGCTGGAAACATCCATCGCCGAGATGTTCGGACGCAAAGGGGCCGCCCTCGTCGACGTGAACCAGCGCGCCTGCCGCTTCGGACGCAATGCCGCCACCGCGTACCTCGACGGGCTGCGCCGCGGGGCGTCCGCCCAGGAAGTACGCCATTGGCTGGAGACGCTGGAGCCCGAGCAGCTTGACCGTCAGCAGGGCCCGGGCACGGAGAGCCTTACTCTGACGACGGAGGAGTGCGGCCTGTCGCGTCCGGAGGCCCACGCGGTCGGTCAGATCCTGCTGGAGGTCTACCAGTCCGGTCGCCGCCTGCTCTTCGAGCACGAGGTCTACCGACTGCTGGAACTCGTGGGCGCGGTTGCCCCGCCCCGCTACTACTTCGTGCAGAAGGGCGAGCAGATTACCGCCCAGACCCTGGACTGTTTCCCCGGCGACAAGGTCGTCCTCAAGGTCGTGTCGCCGGATATTGCGCACAAGTCGGACGTGGGCGGGGTGGTCTTTGCTCCGAAGGACATCGAGACCGTCAACCGCGAAATCCGGCAGCTTGTGGAGGCCCAGGGGGCCGGCGGGGCCCGGGTGGCCGGCGTCCTCGTCGTCGAGTACGTCCAGCGCACCGACGCCGGTTTCGGGCAGGAGCTCTTCATTGGTATCCGGTCCACGCGTGAGTTCGGCCCGATCATCGCGGCCGGGCTCGGCGGCATCCACACGGAGTACCTGGCCGCCAAGATGAAGCCCGGTCAGGCCGTGGCGAAGGCCCTGGCTGTGGATACGACCCCGGAGCAGTTCATGGAGCTGTTCCAGAAGACGGCCGCCTATGACGTGCTGGCCGGGCGTGCCCGGGGGCGACAGCGCATCGTGAGCGACGGGGACCTGCTCCGCTGCTTCCGGGCGTTCATCGCCGTCGCCCGCCGGTTCTGCGTCGATCGTGGCGAGGAAGGCCCCGATGTCCAGGAGATCGAGGTCAACCCGTTCGCATTCTCGCGCCTCCGGATGATCCCCCTCGACGGGCACGGCGCTTTGGCAACCGCCACGAAGGCACTGCCAGCCCGTCCGGCGACCAAAATTGAAGCACTAGTGGAGCCGCGCTCCATCGCCTTGGTCGGTGTGTCCACCAAGCGGGCCAACTTCGGCCGCATCATCCTCAAGAACCTGCTCGACTGCGGATTCCCGAAGGACCGCCTGTTCGTCGTACGCGAGGGTGAGAAGGAAATCGACGGGGTGGGGTGCGTGCCGAGCATCGCGGCGCTGCCGGGCAAGGTAGACCTTCTCGTCGTCGCCACCGGGGCGGAAGCCATCCCCGACGTGATGCAACAGACCATCGACAGCCGCAAGATCGCGTCCGTCATCCTGATCCCGGGTGGCATGGGGGAGACTGAGGGTACCCAGGGACTCGAGGCGAAGGTTCGGGAGATGATCGTTGCCTCCCGGCAGCAGCCGGACGGGGGCCCAATCGTGCTGGGCGGCAACTGCATGGGTGTCCGCTCTCGCCCCGGGCACTACGACACGTTTTTCATTCCGCCGCACAAGCTTGATCCCCGCCGCCACGTGCCGCCCCGCCGGGCCGCCCTGATTTCCCAAAGTGGTGCCTTCATCATCAGCCGCATGAGCAACCTTGAGGCACTGGATCCCACGATTGCGATCTCTTTGGGCAACCAGATCGACGCCACCGTCTCGGACATGCTCCGGGCCGTGGGTGATCGTGACGACATGGACTGCATCGGTGTGTACGTGGAGGGGTTCAACCCGCTGGATGGGCTGGCGTTCGTGCGGTCGGTGCAGGAAGTCACGGCCGCCGGGAAGGTCGTGGTGTTCTACAAGGCGGGCAGGACCGACCCCGGTCGGGCGGCCACGGCCGGCCACACCGCCTCGGTAGCCGGCGACTACGACGTGTGCCAGACGGCGGTGGCCAACGCCGGTGCCATCGTGACGGACACGTTCAAGGAATTCGAGCAAGTGCTGGAACTGGCCACGGCCCTGCATGGGAAAGAGGTTGGCGGGGTCCGGATCGGCGCCATCAGCAACGCGGGCTTCGAGACCGTGGGCATGGCCGACAACATCCACGGGGCCCGCTTCGAGGCGGAACTGCCTGCACTCAGCGAGGCCACGGCACGCCGCGTGGCGGAGCGACTGGCCAAGTTCAAGCTGGACGGACTGGTCAATGTGCGGAATCCGCTCGATATGACGCCGATGGCCAATGAAGACGCCTTCGAGGCCTGTATCCGAGCCTTCATCGAGGACCCGGGGACGGACGCCGTCCTGGTGGGGTTCGTGCCGCTTACCCCGCAGATGCTGACCACGGAGGAGGAGATTGCCAAGCCCGGGTCGCTGGCCGACCGGCTACCGGCCTTGCTGGCGGAGTCCCGCAAGCCCGTCGTGGCCGTCATTGACTCGGGCAGGCCCTACGACGCCTTCGCCCGGCGGCTGCGTGACGGGGCCGTGCCAGTCTTTCGCACGTGCGATGAGGCCATGCGTTCCCTGGGACGCTACCTGGCCCATCGCTGGGAGCGGTCACGGACGCAAGCCCACCAGCAGTCCGCGTCGCCCACGCGGCGGGTACAGGCGGCCGTGTAGATGGCGTTGCAGGGGCTCTCGGCTGCGGGAGGCGATGGGTGAACGCGGCGGCCCCGTCGTGCTGACCACGGCGCGCCGGGGTACCTGCTTCGCGCCTGGCGTGCTCTGGCTGACCGTGCTTGGGCTCCGGGGGGCGTCTTCGCTTCCCCCACCCTCACCCCCGCCCCTCTTCCTGCGCGGGAGAGGGGTTCTTTGCCCCGTGCCGAGGCCGGTTGACCCGACAGTTGCAAGAGGCTAGAACTAGCGTGCGGGCTGCTTGGCGATGGGCGGCTCGGGGCCGCGGGGTCGGACGGAGCGCCATCCGTTGGTGCGTGCTGTGGCCCGTTTTGGGGCTGTTGTTGCGGGAGGACCGAAGTTGAACGCTGGATTGGATACACGCGGTGACCGCGGCTTGCGGTGGTGCCGACTGCGTCTCGTCGTGTTCTGGGGCGCGGCTCTGGGCCTCGTTGCCGGCTGCGGCTCGCTGTTCGGAGCGGGGTTCGTCGATCTCATCAGCCCCGGTTCGGCGACCATCAACAACTCGACGGGGCACGTCGTCTTGGCGTTTGTGAATAACGCGGAGGTTGATGAACGGCTGGTCGAGTACCTGACGACGACCGGCGGGCTTACGTTGACAAACGCGGAGCGGCGTGAGCTGCGTCCCCGGGTCCGGTTCCGCATTCGGGTGACCTACTCCAACGGCAACGTCAATTCCTTCGAGTTTGTCAGCGGCAGCCGCAAGCTGATCGACCAGCGGTTCGACGCCGATGCTTATCCGGACCTTAATCAGAACGACTTGGACAACACCGTGGTTCTTTGTAACGTCGCCCGGGTCGAGTTAGACCCGAGTGCGTCTATCGAGGTGTTCGTCCCGGTCGAGTTGATCACCTACCAGTCCCGGGAGATCCAGAACCAGCAAGGTGGGGCCGTGCTGGTGTACCAGGTCCAGGGCAGAAGTGCCCCCCAGTTCCGCCCGTTGGTTCCCGACACGGTCGACGCGGATGGTAACACCTTGCTTCGTGCCAACATCGACGTACGTGACGTGCCGGGGCCCGTGGTGAACCCCAGTTGCGGTGCCGTCGTCAGCGTGGTGATGGGCGGCGTGCTGCGGGTGCCGTTCCTGGAGAACGTGGACGACGATCCCAGTTTTGACGCAGCCGACGCGGCGACGATCGCTGGGATTGGCGGTCGGTATGAGTTCACCGTCGGCGTGCGCTGAGCCGGTCGGTGTGGTCGTCTCGACGACCGGTCGGGCGGCACGATGTCTGCGAGAGTTTCCATGAGCACAGATCGTTGGTACAGAATAGGACGGGGACTGCTGGCCGTGGGCCTGTGCCTCGCCGGGTGCGGCGGCACGGTCACGTTCTTCAACCCGAGTTTCATCAACGCCTTCCAGGGTGGTTATTACCCCATCACGCCGGGACCGGAAGCCGCCTTCGTTCTCGTGCGCGTTGTCAACGAGACCGCCGACCCCGCCGACTTCATCGTGACGATTGAGCGCATGGTCATCGTCGAAGATGGCGACGGCAACCCGCAGTACGACGACGACGGCAACCTGTTGACGACGAAGGAACTGCAAACCGTGCGGCTGCGCACGTTCCCCGTTGCCCTCGCCAACGACATTGGCGTGTTGTTTCCGTGCGCCGAGTCGCCCGTGATTCGGATCGGCTTGGGCGAGAACCTCCTGGCCGGCGAGCCGGCGGCGTTCATCTACGAAGACTACAACCCGCAGACGGGCGTGGTCGGCGGCGGCTACGGCGTGGCGGCCGAGGGCCTGAACACGCTCTCGTATTTCGCCGCGAGCGGCCCCAATTTCGTCTGCGGTGATACCGTCGTCTTCCGGATGTTCACGAGCACGGCCAGCGGTAGCGCTGGGAACGTCAAGTTCCAGGCCTTCCTCCAGCCCGGCTCCGAGCAGCCCGGCGTGTTCGCCGGACCCAGTACCTTCGTCAACTACGCCCAGTTCCTGCAGAGCCAGGTACGTGAGGACAATCCGTAAGCGAGCCGCGCCGGCGATTGCGCGGGGTATCCGACGCGCTCGACTGCATAGAGGCGACACCGGTCGGCGTTCCGGCACCCACGCTGGATCTGATCCCGACCCGGGTAGGATGGTCAATCCATGAGCAACAGGCAATTCGACTTCACGCCAGGCCGCTGGTCCCGACTGACGACACGCACGTTGCGAAGGGCCGCGCGGTGGACGCTGCTTGCCGCGTTGGCCGGGGGGACGCTGGGTATGTCGTGTGCGACCCAGGTGAAGGTCACCGCCCGCAACGGCGCGGAGCAGTTCCTGTACACCCTGATGCAGGGGGTTGCCCAAGAGCTGGCCGAGCAGATCGCCCCAGGCGACTGACTACCGCCCGGCCTTGGGGCGATAACACCCACAGGTGACCCGCCGCTGACCGCCACAGCCTTCTTCGAGTGCATCTCGTATCCAAGGCACCGGCGCGGCTCACGAGCCCCCAGGAAGACGCGGGGGCTGCCCTTGCCGGGCGGCGTCCAGGGGAGCAAGTCCACGGCTGGATTCGCGTGCTGGCGGGTGCGCGCCGGCTTTCCCGGCGGCCGACGTGTCGAACGCGGCCTTCGCGATCGGGCTGGTGTGCCGTTTTCGGGCGCATCCTCTTTGTCCGCAATCGAGCCGGGGGCACCGTTCTGCCGATGGTGTAGTTGAGAACGAGTCTCAGTTTTCGCGGGATTCGGCTTGGAGCGCACCTTGCCTGTGGGTATAGTGTGTGGCGGCCGAACGGATGCTGTGACGCTGGTGGAATGCCTCCCTTTTCCCCTCCCTTCCTGCTGGGTGGGGCGGCGGCCGAGAGCGGGTTTGACCGTCCGAACCTGGGCATTCGTCATCGGTCAGCAGCGCGAAGACGGTGGGCGGTGCAGCGTTTCTGCAATGGTGAGACTCGGTCTCAGGTAGGTACGTGACCATGGCAATTGGGGAGTGTGAGGTCCAAGCTGGCTCGCGGGGTGTGCCGGCGTCCTTCATCGACCTGCCTTGCCTTCGCGCGGGCGAAATCGGCACCGTCCTCGAAGTGGACGCTTCGCCGGCCGCTCGCAAACGCCTCGCGGACATGGGTTTCATCCGCGGCGCCCAACTCGAGATGCTGCGTCCCGGCAGCCCGTGCATTGTGCGTATTGACGGCGCGTGCGTGGGGCTGGGCAACGGACACCAGAAGCGGATTCGATTAAGGCTCCCCTGAAGCACTTGCCTGTCCCCCGCCGGTCCCCGGTGTCGGCGACCAAAGGCAGGCGTTTCTCCCGTCGATAGCGAGACCCATGCGTAGCGAGGAGAGGGTTCTAGCATCGCCGCGTGTCAAGTCGGTGGCCGTGGTCGGCAATCCGAACACCGGAAAGACCACGCTGTTCAACGCGCTCACCGGGTTCCGGCAGCGGGTAGGGAACTACCCGGGCGTCACCGTGGAAAGCAAGGTCGGCTGGTTGCGGGACGCCGGTGAGACGGGCGCTATCGAAGTCATCGACCTGCCGGGCACGTACAGCCTCTCCGCACGCTCGGCGGACGAGGCGGTGGTGCTGGATACCCTTCTCGGGCACACCGACGCACTCGAGCGCCCTGATCTGATCGTCGTCGTGGTGGACGCCAGCCACCCGCGTCGCAATCTGTTCCTGCTGACGCAGATTCTCGAACTTGGGCGCCCGGTCATTGTCGCATTGAACATGATGGACGTCGCGCGTGGGCGCGGCATTCACTGGGATGCCGCGGCGCTGGCGCGGCGATTGGGCGTGCCGGTGGTGCCGGTGGTGGCCACGCGGCGCGAGGGCATCGAGGCGTTGACGAAGACCATCCTTACCGCAGAACACGCCGCCCCGCGTGTGCCGGGGCCGGCTTTGCCACCGGCGGTGGATGCTGAGCTTGCCGCGTTGGAGGAGTGGAAGGCGGGCGACGCGGAACCGCCGGACACGAGGCCGGTACGAGCGCAGTGGCTGCAAGCGCTGCTGGACCCCGCGGGGTATCACGAACAGCGTTTGGCGGTCCGCTGGGGGGCGGACGTGACCCAGCGTCTGGGCGCGGCGCGCGCGCGACTGGAAGCGGCCGGGCACGGCGTTCCCGAGATCGAGGCGGTGGCCCGGTACGCCTGGATCGAGCAGTTGCTCCGTGACGTCGTGACGTGCCCGCACCGTCCCCGGCGCTCCAAGTCGGAGGGCGCGGACCGCGTGCTGACCCACCCCGTGGCGGGCTTGCTGATCTTCGCGGGGCTGATGCTGCTCATGTTCCAGTCCCTGTACGAGTGGGCTGCCCCGCTCGCGGATGCAATTGATCGGGCGGTGGCGTTGAGCGGCGCGGCCGTGGCGAACTGGGTTCCACCCGGTACGCTGCGCAGCCTGCTGGTCGACGGTGCCCTGGCGGGCGTCGGGGCGGTGTTGGTTTTTCTTCCGCAGATCATGCTGCTGTTTCTGTTTCTCGGCATTCTGGAGGACTGCGGGTATCTATCCCGAGCGGCCCTGCTGGTGGACCGCTTCATGAACGTCGCGGGCTTAAGCGGCAAGAGCGTAATCCCGCTGCTGACCTCGTTCGGGTGCGCGGTGCCGGGCATCCTCGCCACGCGCACGATCGAGAATGCGCGGGACCGGGTACTGACGATGCTGATTGCGCCACTGATGAGCTGCAGTGCGCGACTGCCGGTGTACGTGCTGTTGGTCGGGGCGTTCGTGCCCGAGCGTACGTTGCTGGGCGGGTGGCTGCACGTGCAGGCGACGGTGCTGACGGTGATGTACCTGATCGGCGTGATCGTGGCGATTCCGGTGGCGTGGGTGCTGAAGCGCACGCTGCTGCGCGGGGAGACACTGCCGTTTCTGATGGAGCTGCCGGCGTACCGGTGGCCCACTCCGCGCACGGTCCTGTACCGGGTGTATGAGCAGGGCAAGGAGTTCTGCCTGCGGGCGGGTACGATCGTTTTCGCCGTGACCGTCGTGATCTGGGCACTGGGGTACTACCCGCGTCCCGCGTCGGTGACCCCACTCCCGGCGGCCGGGCAGGACGGTGCTGTTGCCTCCGGCGAGGCGGAACTTGCGGCAGCAGCACGGGCCCCGGCGGCAGGCCCGACTGCGGACGGTACGAACCTGGAGGGGAGCTACCTGGGTCGCATGGGGCGGTGGCTGGAGCCGGTGGTGCGGCCGCTGGGCTGGGACTGGCGGATTGCGACGGCCACCATCGCCTCTCTGCCGGCCCGGGAGCTGGTGGTGGCCACGCTGGGCACCCTGTTTCACATGGGGGGCGGCGACGGTGGCGAGCCAGTGGAACTGAAGGAGCGCTTGCAGCGGGCCGTCCGTGCGGACGGTCGACCGGTGTTCACGCTGCCGGTGGCGTTGTCGGTGATGGTGTTTTTCTCGCTGTGTTGTCAGTGTGCGGCGACGCTGGCCGCGATTCAGCGCGAGACGCATTCGTGGCGTTGGCCAGCGCTGACGTTCGGGTACATGACGGCGCTGGCCTACGTGGGCGCGCTGGTGACGTACCAGGTCGCCTCGCGGTTGATGGCGTAGGCGCGGAGCAAGCGATCGTGCCGATCGGGTGGCAGGACATCCTCGCCTGGGGCGCGGTGGTAGCGGCCGTGGTGTACCTTGGCCGAGCCGCGTATTGGAGGGTGCGTCGCGGGCCTGCAGTGGGCGGTAGGTGCCACGGCTGCGTCTTCAAGCCGGCGACCGGCTTGGAGGGCTGCACGTCACCAACGCCGGCGACGATTCAGACTGCGCCAGGCCGGATTCCCCTGCCCATCCTTGGGAACCATCCACAAGCCCCCGCTCCTTCCAGGGAGGCAGGAGTCTAGCGCGGGTGCCATGCCGTCATCCGCCGCGAGCGGGGGGCGGGCATTCGATCGCTCGCAGAACCATGCTTACCCGCGACTGTGGTCGCGGGAAAGCATGGCACCCACGACGATGGGGATGTTGACTACGCACGTTCCCGCAGGGAAGTGCGGGCCTGCAGCGGCCCTCAATGGGCGCCGAGTTCGAGGGCGTCGGGCAGCAGGCCGTAACGCTTCATCTTCTTGTAGAGAGTCGTGCGGTTGATGCCGAGCTGCTCGGCCGTGAGTTGGCGGTTCCAGCCGTTGGCCTGTAGTGCCGCTTCCAGAATGCGGCGTTCGGGCTCGGCCAGGGCTTCGCGCAGCGGCTTCGGTTGATAGGGTGGCGGCTCGCCGGTCGGTCGCCCGGGGTTAAAGACGCGCGGCGGCAGGTCGGCAAGGGTAACGTGAGGGCCCTTGCTCAACACGACGGCCCGCTCGACGGCGTTTTCCAGCTCGCGCACGTTTCCCGGCCAGGAGTAGCGTTGCAGGGCGGCCAGCGCGTCGGGCTCGAAATCCAGCAGGTGACGTTTCATGCGCTCGCAGAACTGGCGCAGGAAGTGGCGGGCGAGGAGCACGATGTCGCTGGCCCGGTCCGCCAGCGGGGGCAGGTCGACGGTCACCACGTTGATGCGATAGAAGAGGTCCTCGCGGAAGCGGCCGGCGCGCACTTCGGCCTCAAGGTCCACGTTGGTGGCGAGGACAAAGCGCAGGTCCACGGTCTCGGTCTTGTTGCTGCCGAGCGGTTCGAACTGTTGAGATTGCAGGACGCGGAGCAGCTTCACCTGGAGACCCGGGGAGGCGGTGGCGATTTCGTCGAGGAAGATGGTGCCCGGGTGGGCGGCCTTGAACTTGCCCTCCTTGTTGGCGACGGCCCCGGTGAACGCGCCCCGGACGTGCCCGAACAACTCGCTTTCCAGCAGGGATTCGGGAATCGCGCCGCAGGCCACCTCGACGAAGGGCTTGTCGCGACGGGCGCTGCGCTGGTGAATGACCTGCGCGACCAGGGATTTGCCGGTGCCGGAAGGCCCCTGCAACAGGACGGTCACGTCCGACTCCGCGACCGTTTCCACCATGTCCAGCACCTTGCGCAGGCGGTAGTCCTGCCCGACGACCTGCTCGAGTCCAAAGCGTTGGTCAAGGCGTTCGCGCAGACGCCGGTTCTCGCGGACCAGCGTGCGCTGCTGAAGGGCGCGCTCGATCGTCAGGGAGAGCTCATCGTCATGGATGGGCTTGGTGAGGTAATCATAGGCGCCCATCTTGATGGCCTCGACGGCGCTCTCGATCGTGCCGTAGCCGGTCATCATGACGACGACGGTTTCCGGCCAGCGTTTACGCAGGATGTGCAGCAACTCGAAGCCGTCGCCGCCGGGCATGTTGATGTCGGTAAGGACGAGGTCCGGCACCTGCTGCTGACACGCGGGAAGCGCTTCGTTCAGGTTGGCGGCGACGTCAACCGCATAGCCCTCCAGTTGCAGGAACTCGCGCAGCGAATCGAGGATGATGCGATCATCATCGACCAGCAGCACGTGCGCTTTCGGTGTTGTTGCAGCCATACTCATCCGGTCTCGCAAGGTGCCGTGGGGGCGCAAGCACGGTCGGCCCGCATCGTCGGCGGCGTGCCCGTGGATGGCGCGTGGGCGCCGGCGGACTGAGTCCGGCTGGGCACCGCCTGACAGGCGGCCACGGGGATGCGCACGGTGAACACCGCCCCGCCCTGCTCGCCGCCGGCCGCGTCGATGGTTCCCTGCATGCCCGTGATGTAGTCGCGGCAGATGGCCAACCCCAGGCCCGTGCCCTGGCCCGGTGGCTTGGTCGTGAAGAACGGCTCAAAGACGCGCTCCGGCGGGTTCGGCAGCCCGACGCCCGTGTCGGCGACGCGGATGACGACCTGCTCCTGGACGATGCCGGTGGTGACGGTGAGCCGGCCGCCCTGGGGCATGGCGTCGATGGCGTTCTTGATGAGGTTGCAGCAAACCTGGAGCAGCCGCCCGCCGCGGATTCCCGGCAGGTGCTGCTGTTGGAAGTCGGCGGCCACCACGATGTTCCGCGCCTCGGCCGCGGGGCCGAGGCTGTTGAGCGCTTGGACTACCACCTCATTGACGGGCAGCACGTCGAACTCGCCCTGGGTGCTGCGGGAGAACTCCAGCAACTCGCCGATGATCTGCACCATGCGCATCAGGCCGGTGCGGGATTCGTCCAGATACGCGCGCAGCTTAGGCTCCGGAGCATCGCCCACGAGCCGCAACGCGAGGTTGACGTAACGGAGAATACCATCGAGCGGGTTGTTCAGCTCATGGGCGACCTTGGCGGCGAGCTTGCCCACGGCCGCCAGGCGCTCCGCCACGGCCAGTCGCTGCTCCAGCCCCACCCACTTCGAGCCGTCCTCGAGGTGGACCACGATGCCGTGAACCGCGCCGCCCTCCCGTGTGCGCCAAGGGGCGCAGTCGAGGATGATGAGTCCCTGTCCCGTGGTTCCGCCGGGTAGCGCGCAGGCGAACCGGGCCGAGGCCCCGGACGCCAGCAGGCGGGCTATCTCGCTCGGCCAGCCGTCGAAGGGGTCCAGGAAGCGCGCGCCCGCGAAGATGGTCGGCAGGTCGTCACCGGGCGCCAAGCAGGTGCCGGCCGCGGCGGTCCGATAGCATACGGTGAGGTCCGGCGCCACCAGCAACACCCCGCCGGGCAGGCTCTCCAGGACTTCGAGAGCCGCATCCGCCGGCAGCGTGCGAGGATTCGTGCTGGTGCCCGCTGCGTCCATGATTGTTTGAGGCCCTCCCGGAACTCGGTGCTGCAACCACCCTGGCGGCGTGCCCGCACGGGTGGAACGCCCGTGCCGCCGTTCCGCGCCGCAAGCGCCCGGTTGTTATCGGCCTTTCAGCATGAAAACGCCGGGCGCGCGGCGCGCTGCTTATACGTCCCCGAAAGGTATCGGCAAGGTTCGCGCACCGTTTGACGTGCAGTGTTGTCGGAAGGCAACATGAAAGCCGGGGCGGGATGGGCGGCGTATGCGTCCTATAGCTAATGAAAAACGCAGAAGTCAGAATGCAGGAATGGGCCCACTACGGCCCCTGCACGGACGGCGCCTTTCTGCATTCTTACTTCTGCATTCTGCATGCGGCCGTCAGGCCCCGTACTTCTGTAGACGGCCCGCGTGTGCCAATGCCAGCGGCAGCAGGTAACGTGCCTCGAACTGGCCGAGCCCGCCGTGCAGGCATTCGCGTTCCCCGAAACCGCTCACCCGATCCGGCCGGCAGGTCTCGGCGGCCAGGAGCACCGGTACCGGGTGCCAGCTATGACTGCGCAGGCGACACGGGGTGCTGTGATCGCCGGTTACAATCAGCACGGCGGGCTTCAGCGAAAGCAGCGTCGGAATCTGCGCGTCGAGGTGTTCGAGGTGCTTGACTTTCCCCGGGAAGTTGCCGTCCTCACCGGTGCTGTCGGTGTACTTATAGTGGAGAAAGAAGAAGTCGAACTCATCCCAGTGTCGCCGGAGGGCGTTGAGCTGGTCCTCCAACTGGAGCGGACGGGCCGGCAGCGTCATGCCGACGAGGCGTGCCAGGCCGCGGTACATCGGATACACGGCGATGGCGGCCGCGCGCAGGCCGTAGACGTCCCGCATCGTGGGAATGTCCGGTCGCTTGGCGAAACCGCGCAGGGTGAGCATGTTCGCGGGACGATCATGGCGGAGGATTTCGCGTGCCTGGTGTACGAACTGGGCTGCCAGCTCGGCCGTACGTTGGGCGCCCGCGTGCCGTGCCTTGGGTTCCAGCGGCCGCGCGCCGACCCGCTGCGGGTCCGTATCTTCAACCTCGCCCTCCAGACCCGCGGCGCGAAACACGATCACAAAGCGGTAGTCGCGTACGGGTTCGACGAACAACTGCACGTCCGGCAGGCGGATGGCACGCAGTTTCTCGACCAGCTTGGCGCAGGTTTCCGTGGGGATGCGCCCCGCGCGGCGGTCCGTGATGAGCCCCTCCCCATCCACGGTGCAGAAGTTGCCGCGCACCGCAACGTCATCGGGGCCCAAGTCGAAATCGATCCCCAGCGCCTCGAGCACGCCGCGCCCGATGGCGTATTGCAGCGGGTCGTACCCGAACAGCCCAAGGTGTCCCGGGCCGCTGCCGGGCGTGATGCCGGGCAATACCGGGTACATCAAGCCGCAGGTGTTATGTCGGGCCAACTCATCCAGATACGGAGTGGCCGCGGCCTCCAGCTCGGTGGGTCCGCCCGGTTCCATGGGCAAGCCGCCCAACCCGTCGGCAACGACCAGCACGATCTTCGCTTCGTTGTTGACGTTCAACTCCCGCGTGAGCTTGTGCATGTCCATGTTCTTCCAACCAGCGCAAGTGACAATGTGCGTCGCCCGGCGTCCGCTGGCTCCGTACCCGCCGCCGGATAGTATCGTCCAACCGACCGGGCCGCCAGAGTTAGCGGGCGGGTCGCAGGTGGGCCGACGCCGGGGAGAGGCCGGTGCACGGTGCAGCCGGACGACTTGGCGGGAGCAACTGCGGGAATGCAGAATGCAGAAGGCACGATTCAGAAAGAGGAGTGCGCGGGCGGCTCGACGACGTACACCGGGGAGGTCGGACTGATGGCCTGCTCCAAGCGGGGGCGCCTTCCTGGCGGCGGGACTGCTGCTGCAACGAACGGTCACTCCATCACGGGAGGAGCATGGCGGCGCTGCGCTTGGCCATGCCACCCGGGTTCTGCACCTGGATCCTGCGTGGCTGCACTACCACCTGCCGGGCTTCGGAGGCGGGTCGCGGGGGGCTGACAACGGGCGCATGTTGCGTCAACCTTCGAGCATGGTAGCGATGTCGCCGAAGGTGGGCATGCCGGTGAGGGGGTACACGGGGTTGTTGCCTTCATCGAGTCGCAGCACCCGCGGCCGGAACCGCCCGTGGCGGACTTCCGCGTCCTCGACCCAGGCATAGGTCATGATGATGAGCCGGTCCCCGATGCAGCCGAGGCGGGCGGCCGCTCCGTTGAGCACGATCCGACGGGAGCCCGGCGGCTCCGCAATGGCGTAGGTCTCAAAACGGGCGCCGTTGTTGACGTCGGCGACGAGCAGCTTCTCGTAGGGAAGAATGCCGACGGCGTCCATCAGTTCCGCGTCGATGCCCAGGCTGCCTTCGTACTGAACGTCGCCGTCCGTTACGCACGCCAGGTGCAACTTGGATTTCAGCATCTCGATCTTCACGGGCAGCGTCCTCGCACAGCGATCTTGAGGCATATTATGCCAGGAACGGTGGGAATGTCAAAGCCTCGCGGGCAGGCCGGCATGCGTTTGCAGCAGCCATCCCACGGCGGGAAGGCATGGCGGCCTGCGCTTGGCCATGCCACCCTGGCTTCGCTACCGGCATTCCACGTCGGCCGCGGGGAACGGATGCTGCTGCGCCGGAAGGGACAGGCCCGCTGACTCAGCCGCGCACCCGGGCCCGCCCCGTCACTGGAGTGCTACGGTGCCGGTCTCATTTCGAGGCTCCGCCTTGAGGACCTAACATCGGGCGCGTACACTGCTGGACCCTGCACAGGGCGGACTATGCCTGCCCCGAGAGGGCGGGGCATGGCGGAAGCAGGTGGGGACGGGAACGGCGGCGCGGTTCGATCCCGAACCCTGCGCGAAGGTTGCCCCCCGCAGCCGGGGATGGAGGAGAATGCCTTGCGGACGGAGAGCTACGAGTTCCTCAAGCGTATCGTGGAGACGGCCTCGCCGTCCGGGTTTGAGCAGCCCGTCCAGCGGATCGTGCGAACGCGCATGAAACGCTACGCCGATTCGATCGAGACGGACGTGCATGGCAACGTGGTCGTAGCGCAGAACCCGGGGGGGGCGCCGCGCGTCATGCTCGCGGGACACTGTGACCAGATCGGGTTAATGGTTAAGCACATCGACGAGTACGGCTTCCTGTTCTTCGCGGCCATTGGCGGGATTGATCCCGGGGTGCTGCCGGGGACGGCCGTTATTGTGCACACGCAACATGGCCCCGTGGACGGCGTGGTCGGGCGCAAACCGGTGCATATGCTGAAGCCGGAGGAGCGTGGAGCGAAGGTTGAACTGCGGGACCTATGGGTGGACATTGGCGCGAAGGACCGGAAGGACGCGCAGCGGGTGGTCAGCGTCGGCGACCCGATCACGTTCCGCACGCAGCTTGTGCACCTGGGGCAGGACCTGGTAACGGCGGCCGCGTTTGACAACAAGTGCGGCGTCTGGGTGGTGATGGAGGCATTGCGGCTGTGCTCGATCAAGAAGCTCCGCTGCGCCCTCTTCGCCGTCAGCACAGTGCAGGAGGAGCTTGGTCTGCGCGGGGCGCGAACCTCGTGCTTCGGACTGGACCCGCAGGTGGGTATCGCGGTGGACGTGGCGCACGCCAGCGACTACCCCGACGTGGACAAGCGCATCAACGGCGAAGTGAGTCTGACGAAGGGGCCGGTCATCAGCCGCGGGGCCAATATCAACCCGGTCCTCGAGGGTGTGCTGGTGGAGACGGCACGGCGCAAACGCCTGGCGTTCCAACTGGAGGCCGAGCCGGGCGGGACCGGTACGGACGCCAATGCCATGCAGTTGAGTCGGTCCGGGCTGGCGACGGCGCTGATCAGTATTCCGAATCGCTATATGCATACGCAGGTCGAGGTAGTCAGTTTGTCGGACTTGCAGGCGGCCGCGGGACTGCTGGCGGAAGCCGTGGCGCGCATCACGCCGAAGCTGCGTTTCATTCCCTCGTAGAACGGACCGGTGAGAGACGTGGACAAGCCGTGCACATGTGCGAACGTCACGCACGCGGGACGCGAGCTGGCCGATCTGGTGAGCGTGCAAACGCTGCGGCAGTTGCAGGAACGCTTCGCCGCGCTGGGCCGCGTGTCGATCTGGATTTGTGGTGCCGATGGTCACCTGGTCACGGAGCCGGTGTGGGGGCATGACTTCGCCCGGCTCATCGGGGAATCCGCGCGGGGGCGGGCAGCCGTCGAGGCCCACATCGCGGCGCTGGCGCAGGATCCGTTTGCCCAGGGGCGGTCCGTCTGTTTCGAGCGCGCGGCCCTTTATGTTGCCCCGATCGTCCACCGCCAGCGCCGGGTGGGCGCCATCGTGGTCGGGCCGCGCCCCAACGGACGGGCCGAGCCCGCTACGGTGCAGGCGTTGGCGAGGCAGTGCGACGTTGACCCCGACCGCCTGCTGGAGGCGGCGGCCGCTATCGAACCCTGGAGCAACGATGCCCAGCAGGCCACCTATCGCTTTGCGGACTCCCTGGCCGACGTCATCGCCCTGCTCTACGGGCAAGCGATCGAAATCAACAATCAGCTTGCGGATTTGAACACCGTCTACTCTCTGGCGGAGATGCTGGCCGGCACGCATGACTTGCAGGAGATTCTCGACCTGACCACCCGCAACGTCGTGGAGGCGTTGAAGGTGAAGGCCTGTGCGATCCGTCTGCTGGACGAGGACCGGCAGGAGCTGGTCATCAAGTCCGTCTGCAACCTCTCACCGGAGTATCTGGCAAAGGGCCCGGTGCTGGTGGGCGCGAACGCGATCGACACGGCCGCCCTGGCCGGGGAGACCGTGTACATCGACGACGCGCCCAACGATCCACGGGTACAGTACCGTGAGGACGCGCGGCGCGAGGGTATCGTCAGCGGTCTGTGCGCGCCCATGACGTACCGCGGTCGGACCGTTGGTGTCATTCGGGTGTACACGGCCGAGCGGTACGTGTTCGCGGAGGCGGAGGCCGCCCTGCTGCGCGCGATCGGTTCCCAGGCGGCGACGGCCATTCTGCACAGTCGCATGTACGCCCAGCGTGCCCGGGCGGAGCAGGTCCAGCGGCAGCTTGAGGTGGCCGGCCAGATTCAGCGACGCATGTTGCCCGTGCGCCCGCCGGCGCACGCGGCGTTCGACTGCGCGGCCGTGTATCATCCCACCCTCGAACTCGGCGGCGATTTCTATGACTTCGTGGAGCTGCCCCAGGGCAACATCGGTGTGTGCATTGCGGACGTGATGGGCAAGGGGCTGCCGGCCGCCCTGCAGATGGCGTCGATTCGTTCGGCGTTGCGTGCCCAGGCGAGCTGGATCTACGACCTGGACGAGACGATCGTGCGCGTGAATCAGGACCTCTGCCGGGACACGCTGGTCGGCGAGTTTGCCACGCTCTTCTACGGGGTATTGACGCCGGACGGTCGCCGGTTGACCTATTGCAACGCCGGACACGACCCGCCGCTGCACCTGCGCGGGGAGCGGTTCACCGAGCTGGCAACCGGCGGCATGGTCATCGGCGTGAACCCGGAGTCGCGCTTCGAGCGCGGGTTGCTGACGCTCCAGCACGGCGACGTGCTCGTGCTGGCCACCGACGGAGTGCTGAACGCGGTCGACTTCAGCGGGCAGGTATACGGGCGGGAGCGCTTCCGGGCCTCGATCCTCCGCCACCGTCAGCTTGACGCGCAGCACCTGGCCGCCCAGTTACTCTGGGACCTGCGGCGCTTTGTGGGCCTGGCCGAGCAGGCGGATGATATCACGCTGGTCGTAGTCAAGGTCCGCTGACCTGGCCTGCCTTGGACCCGGCGGGCGCCACGGCCCCGGGGGCGGGCGCATAGACACGCCCCACGTCTTCATGGCAAAAGGCGTGGGGCGTCTTCCCTCGCCGAGGCGGGGAAAGGCGGCGAATCCCGGTGGGGACCGGCCGCGTGCAAGGAGTCGTATGTAGAAGTCACCTTGGGGTGACGCCGGGCCACGCGCCTGCCCGCCGACAGACCGGCGGGCCGTTCCCGTGGTTACCTTCCTCTCCGCGAGGACATGGCGGCGCTGCGCTGGGCCATGCCACCCGTTGCTCCCCTGTTGCTCAACATCAGTTCCCCGGTAATCCGGAGCTGCCTAGCTGCCGAGAATCTCCTCCACCTGGGCCTTGTCGACGTCGGTGATGTACGGGATGCCGCTGATGCTCGCCGCCTCATGGGTCAAGGCCGCCAGGTCGTCGCGGCTGATGTACTCCAACGCGAACTTGCGGCTGCCGCACATGAGCTGGCGAAGCCCCTGCGCCAGGCGCTCGTAATACGTGTAGAGCCCAATGGCCCCCGGCGGCACGCGGTTGAACTCCTCGTCACCCAGTTCCTTACGCAGCTCGCCGGCGGTAACAAAGATCTCGTCGATCGTGGTCCCGAAGCGCTCGACGTAAACGGGCAGTTGCCCGTCGCTGATGGCGCGACCGATGGTCTTGCCGACCATGGCGGCCGCGATCGGCGAGCGGGCCATGCCGACCAGCCTGACGTACGGTGCGCCCATGGCCAGGCCCTTGAAGATCTGGTCCTCGAAGGTGAAGCCGCCGGCCACCGCCACGGCGGGCAGCTTGTACTTGCGTTCCGCCAGGCGCCGGCAGTACTGGTACAGGAGCGAGTGCAGCTCGACGGGCGGCACGCCCCACTCGTTCATCATGCGCCACGGGCTCATGCCGGTCCCGCCGCCGGCGGCGTCCACGGTGAGCAGATCGAGCTTGTACTTGGCAGCGAACAGGACGGCCCGCGCCAGGTCGGCGGGTCGATAGGCACCCGTCTTCAGGAAGACGTACTTGGCGCCGGCCTTGCGCAGCTCCTCGACGCGTTTGGCGAAGCCTTCCTCGCTCACCATGCCCACCCGCGAGTGCCGTTCGAACTCCTTGAACGCCCCGTGTTCGAAGGCCTTGATCACGTGAGCGTCGGTGGGATTCGGCAGCACGACGTAGCCGCGCTCATAGAGCATCTGGGCCTTCTTGAGGTTGTTGATCTTGACCTCGCCGCCGATGTCCTTGGCGCCCTGCCCCCACTTCAGTTCCACGCACTCGACGCCCAGCTTGTCGACCGCGTACTCCTGCACCGCCAGCCGGGTGTCTTCGATGTTCGCCTGGCAGATGATGGCGCCGTAGCCCTGCCGCTGGTGTTCCTTGAACAGGCTGACGCGGCGCTTGAGGTCCACCGTGTCGACGACCCGACCGCCCTTGATCACGGCTTCCGGGTCCATGCCGACCACGTTCTCGCCGATGGTCAGGCCGGTACCGGCCAGGGCCGACCCGACGGCCAACCCCTCCCAGTTGTTCTTGGCGATGTTCGTTGAGCCGATCCCCGGGATGATCCACGGATAGCGGAACTTGATGCCGCGGTCGTGCCCGAACAGCACCTCCAGGTTGACCGCTGGGAAGATGGCCTTGTCGCTGTTCGCCTCGATGCCATGGGCGCCGACGGCCGTCCCCATGATGTTGAAGTGCGAGTAGTCCACCGGGTACGTCTTCTCGGCGGCCGTCGTGATCACTCCGAACGGTTGCGGATAGATCACCTCGTGGCCGCGATAGGCGGACTTACCGATCTCGCACATGCCGATGCAGCCGTCCACGCACGTCACGCACATGCCGGAGCTGGGCGTGACGGAACCTTCGGTGCGGTTCTTGGTCAGCGTGGCCGCCGAACTGTTTACTCTAGAGAGTGTCATGGACATCGAGTCGATACCTCCGTGGGCTAATCCTTCACAATCTCGCAGGCAACGCAGGGGTTCATGTAACACATCATGTCATCGAACCGTTCCTTCTCGACGCAGGGCGGGCTGAGGTTGGCGCAGCCGCCACAGATCGCCTTGTCCGGTTCGGTGTACGTACAGCGGAGCTGACAGGCGGGGCAGACGTAGATGCAACCGCCGCAGAGTCGGCAGACCTCGGATTTGATGTCAAAGGGTGTGCCCAGGCTGCGGGTGGAGCCGCGGCCGCGGAAGCCGATCGCCTTGGCCATCATCTGCTCTTCGCACATGCGCACGCAGAGACCGCAGAGGATGCAGTCCTCGTGCTCCTGGCGGAAGCGCTGCTGCCGCACCTGGTGCGCCGACGCCAAGTCCTGGATCACCTTCGACTGCGGGCAGGACGCCAGCAGCAGCTCCAGCACCATCTTGCGGGCCCGCAGGACGCGCGCCGAGGCCGTCCGCACGCGCAGGCCCTCTTCCGCCGGGTACGTGCAGGAGCTGACCAGCTTGGCCTTGGGCCCCTCGCCGATCTCCACCACGCACAGGCGGCACGCGCCGTAGGGCGACAAACCCTCCATGTGGCACAGGGTGGGAATGGGGAAACCCAGGAAGCGGGCCGCCTCCAGGACCGTCGTCCCCTGCTCCACCTCAACCCGCAAACCGTTGATCGTCAGCGTGATCATGCCGTAACTCCCGCGGTCGCCTGCGCCGGCACCGCGTCTTCCTTCGGCTGTGTGAACTCCAGGTCGCAACGCAGGCAGCGCCGGGCCTCCCGAGTGGCGTCCTCGACGGACAGGGAGAGCTCTACTTCGTTGAAGTCCCGACGGCGCGCCGCCGGAGCCACCACCGGCGGCTCCACCCGGTTGGCCTCCGCCAGGGCGTCGTCGTCCAGTTGCACCGGTTCAACGTAGACCTCCGGCAGCAACGGCACCCCCGGTTGTTTCAGATCCTCGCCGCGCAGGTAACGCCCGATCATCGTCGCGGCCTTCTTGCCCGCCGCGATAGCCTGCACGACGGTATTGGGCCCCGTGACCACGTCCCCGCCGGCGAACACCCCCGCCCGCGAGGTCGCCAGCGTCGCCGGGTCCATCTTCACCGTGCCCCAGTCCGTCACCTCGATGCCCATTGAGTTCATGAACTCGATGGCCGGAACGTCTCCGATGGTGACGATCAGCGTATCCAGCAGGAACACGTGCTCGGTGCCGGGAATCGGAACGGGCTTGCGCCGGCCGCCGGCATCGACCTCACCCAACCGGTTGCGGACGCACTCGATGCCGGCCAGGCGTCCCTTGTCCGTCAGGATGCGGACGGGGGTCATCAGCGTCTCGAGCTTGACGCCCTCCTCGAGCACCGAGTCAATATCCTTCTTCTGGGCGGGCATCTCGTCGCGGGTGCGCCGATAGAAGATCGTGACGCTGTCGACGCCCTCCTGCCGCAGGGCGACGCCCGCGGCGTCCACGGCGCTGTCGCCGCCGCCAATGACGCCGACCCGTCCCCGGGCCTGCTTCTGACCGCGGAGGTTGAAGGACTTGAGAAACTCGATCGCGGGGAAGACGCCCGGCACGTCCTCACCCTTGAGGTTCAGGGCGCGGCTCTTGTGCGCCCCGATGGCCAGGAACACCGCCCGATAGCCGTCGTTGAGCAGCTCGTCGATCGTGATGTCCCGCCCCAGGGCCGTGTTGCACTTCAGCGTGACGTTCTCGTCGAGCAGTGACTTAATCTCCTTACCCAGGGTGTCCCGCGGCAGACGATAGGCCGGGATGCCGCTGACGAGCATGCCGCCCGGCTGGGCATCCGCCTCGAAGACCGTGGAGGCGTACCCCGCCAGGGACAGGTAGTGGGCGGCCGTCAGTCCCGCCGGCCCGGAGCCGATGATGGCCACGCGCGGCCCACCCGGCTGCACCGCCTTCGTCCTTCGCGGCCGGTAGACGGACGGATCCACCCGATCGGTCACGAACCGTTTCAGGGCCCGGATGGCGATGGGCTGTTTGCCGGCCGTGCCGCTGCGGCAACGCGACTCACACGGGTGCGAGCACACGCGGCCACACACCGACGGAAACGGGTTCGCCTCCCGGATCGCCTGGTAGGCCTGCTCGTACTCCCCACGGGCGACGTGGGCGACGTACCGCCAGGCCTCCGTGTCGATCGGACAGGCCGCCTGACAGGGGGCTCCCACGAGGTCCTTGCACACGAACGCCCGACACTTCTTCTCGTAGACGTGCTCCTCATACTCCTCGCGGAAATACCGCAGCGTGCTCAAGACGGGGTTGGAGGCGGTCTGCCCCAGCCCGCACATCGTCGTATCCTTAACCGCGAGCGCGAGTTCCTCCAGCAGGTCCAGATGTTCGAGCGTGGCCTGGCCCTTCGAGATGTCGTCGAGAATCTCGTACATCCGCTGCGTGCCCTTCCGACACGTGAAGCACTTACCGCACGATTCGTCCTTCAGGAAGTTCATGAAGTACTTGGCGACATCCACCATACAGGTGTTCTCGTCCATGACGATCATGCCGCCGGAGCCCATGATCGACCCAGCTTGCGCCAGGCTGTCGTAGTCGATGGGCAGATCAAACCTGCTGGCGGGGATGCACCCGCCGGAGGGTCCGCCGGTCTGCACGGCCTTGATCTTCGCTTTCCCCGGCGGTCCGCCGCCGATGTTGTGGACGACCTCGCCGAGGGTGGTGCCCATGGGCACCTCCACCAGACCGGTGTTCTTAATCTTGCCGACCAGGCTGAAGACCTTGCAGCCGCCGTTGCCCTTGGTTCCCATTTCCGCGAACTTCGCGGCCCCCATGCGGAAGAGCAGCGGCACGTTGGCCCAGGTCTCGACGTTGTTGATGGCGGTCGGTTTGCCGTTGATCCCTTTCTGAACCGGGAACGGCGGGCGCTGGCGGGGTTCACCCATCTTGCCTTCGATGGAGCGGATGAGGGCGGTCTCCTCGCCGCACACGAACGCCCCGGCGCCGCGCACGATCTTAATGTCGAAGGCGAAACCCGTTCCCAGGATGTCGTTACCCAGCAGCCCCAGGTCGTGGGCCTGTCGCAACGCGATGGTCAGATGCTTGATAGCGAGCGGATACTCGTTGCGGACGTAGACGACGCCCTGCGTCGCGGACACCCCGAACGCGCCGATCAGCATGCCCTCGATGATGCTGTGGGGGTTGCCTTCCAGGATGCTGCGGTCCATGTACGCACCGGGGTCACCCTCATCGGCGTTGCAGACCAGGAACTTGCCGCGGTCCTTGGGCTGTCGGGCAAGCATCTCCCACTTGAGGCCCGTGGGGAAGCCCGCTCCACCGCGACCACGCAACGCCGAGCGCTTGACCTCCTCCACCACCCACTCCCGGTTGCGCCTCGACAGCACCTCCTCGAGGGCCTGGTAGCCCCCGTGGGTGATGTAGTCATACACGCGAATGGGGTCGATCTTCCGGTTCATCTCCAGCAGGGTGCGCTGCTGGTTCTTGAAGAAGGGGATATCATCGCAGCGCCGGAACTTCTCGCCGGTGACGGGGTCCCGGTACAGCAGGTCCTCCACGTAGGCGTCCGCCAGGACCGCTTGCACCAGCCGGGGTACGTCCTCCAGGGCCACCCGGGCGTAGAACGCATTCTGCGGCTCGGTGAGCAGGAACGGTCCCATCTCGCAGAAGCCGTGGCAGCCCGTGATCCGCAGGGCCACCTTCTCCACCAGGTTCGCTTCGATCAGGTACTTCTTCACGGCCCGCAGCAGGCTGTTGGCCCCGCTGGCCTGACAGGCGGTACCGGCGCAAACGACGATCCGCGGTCTGCGGTCATCGACGTCGCGCACCAGCAGGGCCCGCAAACGCTTCAGTTCCTCGATCGAGCACAGCCTTTCCATCACGCCACCCTTGTCAATTGCCTGGACACCATGCCCCGAATTCCCCACGCCGCCGGCATTCACACGCCGCTGCCGTTGAGGTCCAGCATGTGCCCCTTACAGCCTCGGCGCGAGCAGATCTGCACGACCCCCCCCGCGCGCACGATCATGGACACCATCGGGGCGCGACACTGCGGCAGCGGACACAGGGAGGCGCCCTTCAGCACCGCATGGCAATGCGGGCAGAAGAAATCCACGACCGCGTCCGTGCGGATGCCGAACTCCGACTCCACCGTGAAACTCCCGTACAACGCCGAAAGCCGCAGCCACCCGTGCTCCCCCTCGGTCGCCACCGTCACCTTGATGGACGGCGAGCCGTCGATGGGGTGGTGCGGGTCCATCAGGCTGTGGTTGCACCGCGGACAGCTCACCGTCAGCACGAAGTCACGCAGGTCGGCCTTCAATTCGGCGTCGTCAAGCCCCGCGCGCGTCTTGTCGAGGATGGACTTCACCCGCGAAGTGCGCACGTTGGAAAAGTAGTGCCCGTCCATGACCACGACCGGTCCCAGAGCACACGCTCCCAGGCAGTTCACCGTCTCCAGCGTGAACTCCCGGTCCGGCGTCGTCTCGCCCGGTTGCACTTGCAGTTGCCGAGCAAACTCCTTCTCGACCTGCGGGGCCCCGCGCACGTGACAGGCCGTGCCCTGGCACACCAGACACAGGTGCTTGCCCCGCGGCTTGAGGCTGAACGACCGGTAGAACGTGGCCACGCTGTACACGTCCACCGCGGAACGACCGGTGCGCTCGGCCACCAGCTTGAGGGCCTCGGCCGGCAGGTAGCTGTACTTGGTCTGGATTTCCTCCAGGACCGAGATCAGCCCGTCTCCCTGGTCCCGATGCTTGTCAATGATGCTCAGGACTTCCTCTTTCTTCATGCGCAAGCTCCGTGCACGCAGGCCGGCATTCCGCAGAACGAGCCGGCGGCGCTAACCCTCTCCGGCTACTCGTAATCCTCGCAGTGCCAGACGCCCCCCGCGGGCTTGGGGTGCACGCACGTGTGCCGGTGCTCGCAGTTCAGGCACAGCCCGGCCAGCCCCGACACGTCCCCCACCACCGCCGCCGCGGCCAGCACCGGTGCGGTCACTGGCCGCCTCCCGTCAGGGTCCAGCGGCGGCGCCTCGTAATCATCAAACAACTCGCAGAACAGCGCCGGTCCTCGTTGGGCCCGGTAGAAGCAGTTGGGCCGGTTGTTGCATGTGAAGCAAAGGCCCCCTACCTGCGTGCTCTCGGGCATGATCATTGCCGGTCTCCTGTGCGATGAGCGTTGCGGCCCGGTGGTGATGCCACCCGCACGGGTGAACCACTTGGCCGAGAGGCAGCAATGTCATCCGGCATGCCGCAAACAAACTCGGATGTGAGGGCTCGATTCTGGCCTTGGGGAGAGGTGCCGCCGTCGAGCTAACTCATTTCTCCGCAATAGGTTGCGCCGACAGGCGTCCCAGCATGCGATTGCAGCGGAGCACAACGCCGACCCCATGTTCTGGGACGAGAACCGGGGAGGTTTGAACCACTGGAGAGAATCGCCCCGCCCACAAGCCGACATCGGGCCCGATGCAGAAGTAGCGTCGGCCCCCTGCACGTGTTTAGCGCCTTCGGCGTTGTGGGTGCCCTGCTTTCCCGCGACCGCGGGTAAGCATGCCTCCGCGTGCCGCAGCACCTGTCCACCCCCGCCTGCGCAAGGGCGTGATCTTAGCTCGCCTCGCCTTCGTACTGCTTCAGCTTCTCACGCAGGGTCTTGCGATCAATGCCGAGCAGCTCCGCCGCCTGCGTCTTGTTGCCCGAGACGCTGGCCAGGACGTTGCGGATGTGTTCGGCTTCCACCTCAGCCAGCGTCCGGTGCAACCCCGCGTCGCGCCCGACGGAGAAACGCATGGGCGGCGGCAGGTCACGCACGTCGATGACGTTCGTTTCCGTCATCACCACGACCCGCTGAACGGCGTTCTCCAGTTCTCGGACGTTCCCCGGCCAGTGGTAGCTCGCCAGTACCCGCAGGGCGTCATCCGTGAATTGCGGGACCGGGCGGCCCAACTCCTCCGCGAACTTCTTCCCGAAGTGGGCGACCAGCAGCAGCACGTCGTTCTCCCGCTCCCGCAGCGGCGGCATCGTGATGGTCAGCACGTTGAGGCGGAAGAACAGGTCGTCCCGGAACACGCCGTTCTTGACCAGCACGCGCAGGTCCTTGTTCGTGGCGGCCACCACCCGCACGTCCACGGTCCGCGGGCGCGCGGACCCCACCATGTAGATCTCGCCGTTCTCCAGCACGCGAAGCAGTTTCGCCTGCATGGCCAGGCTCGTGTCACTGATTTCGTCCAGGAAGATCGTCCCACCGTCGGCCGTCTGAAAGAACCCCGCCCGCGACTCGGTGGCCCCGGTGAAGGCCCCCTTGACGTGTCCGAACAACTCGCTTTCCAGCAGGTTCTCCGGAATGGACCCGCAATTGATGGGCACAAACGGGGCGGCCGCCCGCGGGCTGCCGTAATGGATGGCCCGGGCGGCAAGTTCCTTTCCCGTACCGCTCTCGCCGGCGATCAGCACGGTGGCCGGCACGGCCGCCGCTTTGCGGATCGCCTGAAACACGCCGCGCATCGCCTTTGATTCGCCGATGAACCCGGCCAGCGTGAGCGGCTGCTCCGAGCCGTTCTGGGCGTTGCGCCGCGCCCGCAGCACGTGCAGGATGCGCTGCACGGCCCCGAGCAGTTCCTCATCCGTGAACGGCTTGGTGATGTAGTCCTGCACGCCCAGCTTGACGGCCGTAACCGCCCCCTGGATTGTCGGATAGCCGGTGATCATCATCACCTCGGTGTCCTTGAGGTTCTCCCGCACGTGTCGGGTGAGCTCCAGGCCGCTGACGTGCGGCATCTTCAGATCGGTGATCACCAAGTCGATCTGCGTGTCGCTCAGCAGACGGATGGCCTCTTCGGCGCCCGGCGCCGTGAACACCTGGTAGCCGGCGTCCAGCAGGTTACGCCGGAGCAACTCCAGCGTGTCGGGAGCGTCGTCGACCACCAGGATCCGTTCCTTGTCAGCCGCGCTCACCATCCTGCGTAGCCTCCTGAACCGCGGGCGATCCGCTCGTCGGCAGGCGGACCTCGAACCGCCTGCCTTGCCCGGGTCGGCTCTGCACGTCGATCGAACCGCCGTGCAACGACACGATCCCATGCACCACGGGCAGCCCCAGGCCCGTACCCTCGCCCGCTTCCTTGGTCGTGAAGAACGGCAGGAAGATCTTCCCCATGACGTCCTCAGTCATCCCCGTTCCTGTGTCCTGCACGATAAGTGCCACCGTGGAGCCCTCCCCACGCGTGGCCACCGTCAGCGTGCCCCCGCTGGGCATGGCCTGCAGCGCGTTGACCACGAGGTTGACCAGCACCTGCTTGAGTTGGGCCGCGTCCGCGTTGATCTCCGGCACGTCCGGGGCCAGGTCCCGTACCACCTGCGTGCCTCCCTTCGCGCAGCGGGCCTCCAGGAAGTACAAGGCCTCCTCTACAACTTGGTTCAGCTTCACCTGAGCCTTCCTGGCCGGCATTCGCCGTCCGAAGACCATCAGCTTCTTGATCACCTCCCGCGCGTAAAGCGACCCCGTGATGATCTTCTCCAGGTCCTGAGCTGCCGACTCCGGCAGCCCGGGGCACTTCCGCGCCAGTTGGGCGAAGCCCAGGATGGCGCCCAGCGGCTCGTTCAGCTCGTGGGCAACCCCGGCCGAGAGCTGTCCGATCGTCGCCAGCCGGTCCGCGTGAATCAACTGTAACTGCAATGCCGACCGCTCCTGGGCGGCCTCCCGACGATCCACGATCAGGGCCACCTCGCGGGCCACCGCGGTAAGCAGCTTCTTCTCCTCCGGCAGGAACGCCCCGGCGGCGAACTCCGGCCGACCCTCCAGGTAGGCCACTTCCACCGCGCCCCGGCGGCGTCCGCCCACCACGATCTCCGCCGTCTGCCGGTACACGCTCTGCCGGAAATCCGCCGAGGCATACGCGGCCCCGTCCAGGACGATCCTGGCCGCCGCGATCTCCGGGTACTGCCATGCCGGCGGCAGAAGACACACGATGCGCTGGATCGTCTCCGCCAGGCTTTCGCCGGCCTGTTCCGCCGCTTGCGCGATGCCGTACAGGCACGTCAGTTCCTTCACCCGTTCCCGTAAAGCACACTGGGCACGCCAGTCCGCCAGCGCCAGCCCCACCGTCTGCGCGACCTCTTCGAACAACTCCACGTCCTCCCGGGTGAACCGATGGGGCGACTCGCTCTTGAAGTGCGCCAGGCCGATCGTGCCCTCATCCACCACGAAGCGGCACACCGCCAGGGAGCGATAGTGCCCTCCCACGCACAGGCTCTTCGGCTCTGCGGCCGTTCCAGGCGTTTCTGCCAGGGCGGTACGTTCCCAGGCATCCGCGGTCCAGAAGCTCCCGCCGGCGGTGAAGAACGGCTGCGTGGCGTCGAACCGGCGCGTGGCCACGTCTCGGCACAAGCGCTCCAGGTCCGCGGGCTCGGTCGTCACCGGGATCAGGATACCCTCCGGCGCGCGAACCCAGTGCGCCAGTTCGAGCCGAGCGCCGGGTTCCGGGCGGCGCGCCGCCACCCACCGGTACGGCAAACCGGTCTCGCCGAGCCGAATCTCCACGGCATCGCAATCGAGCCAGCGCATCAGCAGCTTCGAGGTTTCGTGCAGGAAATCGGTCCGGGACAATCCCCGGCTGGCGCAGTGCAGCACAGCCCCCGACAGCCCGGCGCTGTGCGCGGGCCGGCCGGAGCGCTCGCTCGGCCGAGCCGGAACGTCCCTCCCCGCATCGCCCATCTGCCCATCTCCACCCCAGCACGCCGCCCCGCATCATAGGTTAAACTGGGGCGTTGTTCCACCGGCGGGTGGACTCGCGACGGCCGGTGCTCCGCCAGCCACCGGCAGACGTTCGCTGGACACCCACCCCGAGCGCCAACGCAAAAAGAATCGGGACGAGAAGCACCGCGTACCCCTCGTCCCGTTGATCTTTGTCACCGATCGGCGCGGTCTGCCGATGGCCGATCACCTGCGTTGCGAGCCCATCTCAGACCCGCGTCGCGTTGTTACCGGCGGCGCCGAATGACCAGCACACCCAGAGCGAGCAGCATCAGCGATGCCGGCTCCGGGACGTTGTACACGTTGCCACCGGCGTCCGTGACCGTGATGCCAACGCGATTGGGAACCGTAATGGTCATGTCGTCAACCCAGAGCTGCTGGCCCGCAGTGCCATAAGTCCTGAAGTCGATCACCAGCTCATGGCGCGGATCATAGCCCGGATCCTCTGCGACGAATGTCCAAGTCCAATCCAGGTTGCTCCACCCCTCGGAGCTGTAGGTGTTGTTACCCCCGGCCGAGCCGGCGTAGTTCTCGATACCGTCCCGGGTGTAGTGCCCCCAGATGCGTCCGGAGGGATACCCGCTGGCCGGGTCATATACCCAGAAGTCGGCCGAAATCACATCGTTCGTTTCCAGGCCGGTGATATGAGCAAGATACGCGTAAGCGTTACCGCCGGTCTGAGCATCGAGCTTGGTAAGCTGCAAACTGTGCTCCAGTTCATGTACGGGGCTGGTCACGTTCGCCGCGGAGAGCGTATTAGGCTGATACTGCCCCAGAATCGTACCGCCATCTTCCCAACCGTAGTGAACCACATAGTCCGCATTGGCGCTGCTCGTCACGACGAACAAGCCGGCCACCGCAAGCGCGAGACACCACTTCATCTCAACTCCTCCTTCAGCAAGATGTTCCCGAGGCAAGTGAATCCCTGCCCAATTCCCTCTCCAAACCCCCGTGCCGCCGCTCCTTGCCGGGACACCGGCCTCAGCGGACACCGAGCCTTGGACCCGCCTGTACCCAAACCCCTCGCCCTGTCGGAACCGAATCAGGCAGGTGTGCGTGAGACTGCCTCATCCGGAGCCGATCGAGCGGGACGCTCAACCTCAGTCTGCCACTCCCAGCGGACGCAAACGACGCACCCTGACCCTGCTACCGCGTCTCCACTCCCGCGGACCACCGCGCCGGTGCCCGCCCCCTTCGCGTCGGACGAACCCACTCCGACCGCAACGTACGGGCGGGCCAGCAGCGTCGCGTGAACAACACCGCAAGCGCTCACCGTCATGAATGTCTCGTTGACGATTGCTGTCTGCTCGCACACCGGCAACTCAGGACCCGGGCGCTGTAAACCAGGCACGTCCGGGACCACATGCCGACCTCGCCTGGGCGAGCGGTACAGCACCTGAGTCTATACTCCTTCCACGAAGACGCTGTCAACCGGGCGTTAACTTCCTGCAAACTCTGCTCTTGTGAGCGGGCCGCCGAACCGGGGGCGCCGATCCCCCGTCAGCCAGAGGGGCGACCGATGTGCCGCCGGCTCGTCAGATCAGCCGGCGGACACGCTACCGACGCCGTATCCCGAGTCTCCGCCAGGCGCCTGCGTGCCTACTTCACGCGAAACCTCGCGCTAACCGGGTTGTGGTCGGAACCACTCGCGTCCGGTGCGGTAGACCACACTCGATAAGAACCCTCCACGTACTGGCCACCCGCAGCCGGCGAAGCCAGGATGAAGTCGATCATCGACAGATACGGCTGGCGGTTGTACGTGATCTGCTGGTCCGCCGGCAGACCGGCGATGAAACTCTTCATCGCTGTGGCGCCGGTACCCGCCAGCGCCTGCGTGGCCGCACTCTCCCACACGTCGTTGAAATCTCCGCACACCAGAATGCGCGCCGCCGGATTCCGCCCCAACTGCTCATCCAGCAGTGCCCGAACCTTCCTCGCTTCACCCACGCGAACCGGCTCGGCCTCCTCCCGACCGCCGGAGCTGCTCTTGAGGTGCAGCACCCATACTTCCAGCGGCGGGGCCTCGGGCGGCAGCAGTTCCACCGCCAGTAGGTCGCGGCAGAACCGCCGCGGCTTCCCATTTGCATCGGGGAACGTCAGGTGGCGGTAGGATCGTACCACGCCGACCGGCACGCGCGACAGCAACGCCACGTCGATGCCGCGCACATCGTTCCCCTCGAAGTGGACCACCTCATAACCCATGTCCCCAAGAAACGCCTCCACAAAGCGCTCGAGGTAGCCGCGGTTCTCCACCTCCTGCAGCGCCACGACGTCCGCGTCGATCTCGCGCAGCGGGCGGGCCACGCGCTCCAGTTCTTCGCGCGGCTTGGCCGGCGTCGAATCGTCGTCGCGGTAGGGGTCGTTCACGTCGTCGAAGAGGTTCTCGACGTTATACGTGGCCACCGTGATCTCGGGTCCGAGGGGCTTGCCCCTGCGTTTCACGGGTTCCACGGGAGGCAAGTCGGCCAAGACCTCAACCTGGCGCGGATCGCTGATCTGAATCTCGGGCACTTCGGCATACGTCCGCACGAAGCCGCGGATGCGGACGACCTTCCCCTCGTAAAGCTCCTTCAGCGGCGCCGGGAACCGAGCGAGATCACTGGTGAACACGACCGCCTTGAAGCGCGGCGGCTTTGCTTCCTCGAAGTCCAGGAAATGCGTTTTACTCGAACTTCCGACCCGGATCACCCGACCGGAGACGAACGCGACCCGCCCCACGACCTGTTCGGCGTCCTGCCAGCTCACCCGGGGAAGGCCCTCATCAGGTCCGATCGGCGGCCCGCCGAAGCCGGCCGACACCGCGCCAAGCACAACCGCCAAGCAGATCACCACCGCCGCCTCGACGAACAACCCACGTCTCATGGTCCCGCAATCCACTCAAGGCACTCCGCGTGAACAAGCCTCAACGCCGGCCACCGGACCCCGCGGTCCGGGGTCGTGCCTCCCAGGACTCCTGGACAGCGCCACGCCACACGGAAACCGGCAGCACGGCCGGGGTGGCATGGCCAAGTCCCGGCGCCGGGATCATGCGCTCTCCGGTACCCAAGGCTGGCGTCTGCAAGGGCATGCCGGCGCCTTCGGCTTGGGCATGCCACCCGCCCGGTTTCCCCTTTGCGTGGACCTGCTCAGTCGCCCGTAAAGGTTGACTGAAAGGCCGCGAAGTCCGCAACGTCCACGTCGTCATCGCCGTCAGCGTCCGCCCAGTCGCAGGCTGGCGCCACGCCGACGCCGGGCCCCGCCAGGCATGCCTGGAAGGCATCGTAGTCCAGCAGATCCACGTCCCCGTCGCCGTTGTGGTCCCCGTAGAGTCCCTGCCCGGGCGGCAACACGAAGTCCGCGATCACCGGACGGTGGTCGGAAGCCATCCCACTGGCCGAGCTGGGCATCGAGAAGCTGGCCACCTCGGGTGGGAACCACTGCGTCGGCAGGCCCGAGCTGTTGAAGACGAAGGCCCGCCGCAGCAACGCGATGCTGTCGTGCCAGGCAAGGTAATCCAGCTTGCTCGACGAGTACGTGGAGCGGTTGTTGTTGTAGGGGTTGACGGCCGAGTCGTAGGTGGAGTCCGTGCGGTCCCGATCGGTGCCGTCGGTGCCGCCGGTCTGCTGCGCCAGGGTCATCCACTCGGCCGGGCCCTTGCGCCCGTTCGTCTGTTCATCCTCGTTCCAGTCGCCTCCCCAGAGGAACGGCGTGTTGCCGTCGAGAATGGACGTGGCGGGCGGGCTGTCCACGATCTTGTTGTTGGGGTCCGGGATGCCGGTGCCGGCGCCGTTGAGCCAGTAGTCAATCACGTAGGCGACGTTCTGGGCGGCGCGCAACCGGTCCGCAAGGTCGTCGCTGCCGCTGCCGGCCTTGAGGTGACAGCAGCCGACTGCCAGATCACCAGCGTACAGGCCATCCGGCAGATCGAACTCGGCCACCATGAACCCGCGGATGCCGCCGTTGCCGCCCGGGGCGTAGCCGTCCGGCAACACCATGGGGATATCGCCCCGCTGGCTCAGCGTGTCGCCGTTCAGGTCGAGGAAGGGGAAGCGGCTGACGATGACATTCCGGTTGTAGCCGTCGTCCCGGTCACTCACGAAGATGTACGGCAAGCTGCAATCCGGAGCATAGAGACGGACATAGGACGTGATGGGGACGCCGCCGTGAAACGTGTCGGAACCGCCCTCGAACAGCATGTGTACCGTCAGTTGGAGATTGGCGACGGTGTCCACCCCGCTGCCCGTGCCGTTGCCGCTGTTGTCTCCGGCTTCCTGGAGCAGCAGCACGTCGGGTTTCATGGCCGCGATGATGTGAGCCACCGCCGACCAGTCGTTCAGGCCCTCCTGCTTGGCGTTCGTGGAGCACACCGTGTCATGGATGTTCCACGTCATCACGCGAACGTCAGTGGGGTTCTCCTTGCCCCATTGACCACTGGAGGGGTCCCACTGCGCCAGCACCGGCGTGCCCGCCCCCCCAAAAAAGACCGCACCGATGAAGACGACCATACCCCTTGACCACATATCGTTCCCCCCAAGATTCTGGGCCGCACGCGCGTACCACACTGCCCGCTAACGCCGGCGTGCCTACCGCGTCGCGTCCCGTGTGAGGAAAGAGGCCCCGTGCGGCTCTTGCCACACGGGGCCCCTACTAGACCACATTGCTCAACTGCCTGTCAACCGCGGCCACGAACGTGGGGCCCCAGCGCGCGCGGCCGTGCCCCTTACGGACACCCGTCGCCCGTCGGCTTCGGCGTGCTGAACCACACGTCGTACAGGCTCGCCCCGTTGAGCAGGTTGATCTCCGCGGTCAGGTCCGCCACGGTGATCGTCCCGCTCTGGTTGATGTCTGCCTCCCACAGCGGCACCGACCCGCCGCCCAGCGCGATGTTGAGCCGCTGAATAAGCTGCGTGATGTCCTGCGCATTTGTAAACGACGACCCATCGACGTTACCCGGGTGCTTGTAGTACTTCACAAACGCCCCGCCGTTGTAGCGGATCGTCGTGACGTGCCCCACGCCCACGGCCGGTGCAGCTGCGCCAACGTCATAGGCCGAGATACCGTGCGCCAGGTTGATCGTGTACACACCTGCGGGGCCCTCCAGCACACTAGTGATCGAGTTTGCCCCGCACTGCGGCGAGAACCCAGTTTCGCACAGGTCCCAGCAGGACAAGTCGGCAGCCCCGGACACCCCCAGATCGACCGTAATCGGTTGCCAGGACGTGCCCACGCCTGTGCACGGGGTCGTGTCGCTGACCGGATGGGCCTGCGTCGCATCCACGATTCCGTCGGGGGGGTACGGCACAAACCGCACGGGGTCCGGGCAGGTCGGTGGCGCTTGATAGGCACCGACGTAAACCAACGCCTGGTAGGCTTCGTCCGCCGGGTAGGTCGGGTCGTAGTTGCTTGAACTCGGGTCGTTGAATACGTCGTCGAGGTTGATGTCGTAAACGATCTCCACGTTCACGACCAACCCGCCGAGCGAGGTAGCGTCGCGGGTCGGCAGTGTCGGGCTCGGATCAACACCCAGATGCGCCTTCTCGCTGATATTGCCGGACCAGGCCGTACCGGAGTCCACCGAGTCGGCGTCGGCGATGCCCATGAAGGAGATCTGCCAGGGCAACCCGCTGTTGAGGCCGGTGAACGTGCTGCCCAACTCCAGGACCAGCTCGAGCCGATAGCCGAACAGCGTTGGATCATACACGGCGCGGAGCAGGGCGGAATCGTAGTCGATGTACGGCTGTCCCTGGCTATCCACCTTGTTCAGCGCCACGGCCGAGATGAACCAGACGTTGCCGACCGAGTCGATCATGGGAGCGGAGATCGACGGCCCGAAGGGAGCGCTCCCGGGAAGGTCGTCCATCAGGCACATGCGGCCGATGACGGGCCCGGTCGGACCAGCCAGGATTGGCTTGCCCGTGCCTGGGGTAGCCGTCTGGTCGATCGTGTACCCCGCCATCGTCCAGCGCGTCTGCGCGGGGCTGCAACTCACCCGGGCGACCGCGACGTAATTGAGGGGGTTGTCGTTGAACGGCGATGGCTCGTAGACAACGCCTGCCGCCAACAGGCACCCGGCCTGGTCCACGTTGAGGGCCACCGGGCTGTTGCCGCCCCGGAAGGCGGTCTGGTCGTGATAGTGGTCGAACGCGTCGCCGCCGGCCGACGGAATGTTCGTCGCGCCAGTGACGTTGTCCGTGATGGTAGTCGGCAGGGTGAGAGCGCGCTGGCTGCCGGCGGCCACACTGCCGTCGGAGTTGAGGCCCCAGACATTGATGGTGCGTGTCAAACCGCTGGCGTCCTTGCCCAGGATACCTGCCGTCCCGCGGGTCCCCCCGATGCACTGCACGTTCCTGCTCATGTACGCCAAGGCACCTCGATGCGCCGTCACCCCGGTGGCGAAGTGAGACGTCGTGAGGGCGGGTGGAAACGCCGGCCCGTAGGCGTACTGGTTGTCGAAGTTGGTGCCCAGGTAATACGGCAATCCGAAGACGCTCTCCGGCCCGATGTTCGGCGTGTTGTAGCTGATGCCTGCGTGCTGGACGATCCAGGTCCCCGCGCCGCCGTCGAAGAGGCCATTATCATCGACATAGTTAACCAGCGCGCAGTCGCGCTCCAGCATGCCAACGTTGAAGATGTTGACACCCGTCAACACGCTCGGGCCGGTGGACTCGTTCCCATCCGCCCGGAACATAACGTTGCCCCACTCGTCCACTGCCCCGATGCCGAACTGCGCGCGGTTCTCCGTCGCCCCCGCGCTGTTCGTTGCCGCCGTCACCCGGTGCACGTACAGACGACTCGGGTTGGTGGGCCGATAGTTGACGACGGCTCCGACAATGCCGTTGTAATCCCGCTGTGGGACGGCGTCGGTGTAGCCAAACTCCGCCGCCACCGCCGCGAACTGGTTGCTCGAGCCCGATGCCGGCAATAGCACACCCGCGTCATTCTCGTCATCATTGACGCCGGCGCCCGGAACGTTCTCCCAGAGCATGTACGCCTCGGCCGGGAAGCCCACGGCGAGCGCGTGCTTCCGGCTGAGGCCCTGTGCGCTGAGCAGGCAGTTGAAGTGCGCTACCGTCGACTTGCCCGACTTCACCAGCGGCGCAATGCCGAACTGAGTGCCCCAGGAGGCCTCGAAAGGAACCAGGTCAACCACATAGTCGTTACACTGCTCGGTCCCGTCCCACACCCAAACGGCATCCCCCGGCAAGCCACCCAGATTGTTGGAAACGCTATCCTGTGCCTGCACAACCCCGCCCAGGGCCAGTGCCACCACCGCCGTTGAACCAAACGCCTGCTTCCACATCCTCTTGACTCCTCCTGAAACCTAATGACATGGGTTGGGGTCGCACCACCGGGCAAAGGCGTCAGCCCGGCCCCGGCTGTCTGCACGCTCGAGCCAGCCGGGCCCGCACCCGGGACCTGAATTCCCCTCTCCCACCGCCTCGCCACCCCGAAACTCTCGTCGCCGCGTGGAAGTGCCCCTCCCACCCGCCGGCAGAACAGGAACCTCGCGCCGCACCGAACCGTGACCCCCGCTCACCGAATCACGTAGTTCTCCTCCACCTTGTGCATTCCCTCCTCCGGAGCCTGCAATACCGCTCCCCTCGGATACCAGAGATCGATCTTGCGTGACTCACGGTCGTAGAGCGTCTTCACGTGTCCGTCAAAGAACAGCGCGTTGATGGCGCCCTTGTTGCCTTGGCAACTGCCGCCGGCTGACGAGCCCTTGCCGTGTCGATACGACAGGCTCAGGTTCCGCCCGTTGCTCGGCGAGCGAGCGGTGATCGGCTCGTCATCCCAGTTTGTGCCGGGCATAGCCACACCGTACGCGGTCGAACCCTGCCACCATGCCCCCGACGAGCTAAACGATCCGAAGTCGGTGGGAAAGGGGCTTACGTCGTGATCAAGGGTGTCCTGGTCCGTGAGGTACCGCGTGCCGTCGGCGGCAGCGACCTTCTGCGCGGGGGCTCCCACCCGCCCGATCCGCGAAACATAGTCGTGCACGCGCACCTCCCACTCCGGATCCGCCGCCTTCACGCGCACCATCATTCCGGGGATGCCCAACATTGGCGCCTGCGGTTCGTCGTTCTGTCGCTGTCCCCAAAGCTGAAAGTGCACCGGCATCAGGTAGCTCAGCGCCACCCAGTCCTCCATGGCCGTGAACTCAGCCCAATCCGGCACGCCGCCGCCGCTGAATGGGTACAGCCGCGACTGTACTGCCCGCTGTGAAGGGCACTTGTAGTGATCTGTAGCGATCCGGAAACGCTCGGCCCGGCTGTCAGGCAGGCTGCCCTCCAGGTTGAGGAACGGGGTGATCCAATCCTGCGGCTGCACGGGAACCTTGGGCTTCTTCAGTCGCCAAGACTCCGACGTGGCCTTGAAGCGCAGCGCCCGGATGGCCACGCCGGACGTGTTGTACCCCGGCAGCCACTCGTTGAACTCCGTGCCATACGCGGCCAAGCCGTTGCCGCATCCGTGGAGCTGCGCCGCGCAGGCGGCCGCCTTCGCCGCGCCCCGCGCCGAGGCCAGGCTCGGCAGCAGAATCGACAGCAGCAACGCAATGATCGCGATCACCACCAGCAGTTCCACCAGCGTAAAGCCGGCGCGTCCACTGTCCCCGCGCCCCGCCGGTCGTGACCAGTGATACTTACCGCGCCTCCGTGAGACCTTCGTGCCGGGTACCACTTGGCTCGCCTCCGATGTTGTTGCCTTCCTGCCTTGCCCGGTGCCGAAGACGCAGCCACCGGGCGCTGCAATCGTCGAGCGCCGATCACCGCCCTGCCGCTGCACCTTCCCCCGCCTGCGTGATCCGCGCCGACCTCAACGGCTAGGGACCATCCCCCGCACGCCGTCACCATGTTGCGCCAACGGATACGCGAGCGACGCGCCGCCGCTCCGCGGAGACTCACGTGCCCGCCACGCCGCCGGGCACGCCTCAAGCCGCATACTACCCCACCCGGCTACGATTCTCAAGGCAGTAGCGCTAAAGAACCGCGGCAGCGAGATCAGTCCCCTCATCCAGGCGCATCCCGGCCCCCTCGATCGTCCCCGCATTCTACGCCGAACCTCGCGTCCACATGTTCATCGACAATGAAAAAGGCGCTAATTCACGGCCAAACTCCCCAACTTGGCGCGCCGACATCCGTTGGGGTGAGCTAACCAAACCGCGATCGTGTTGTCCGGCCGCGACTCCTTGCACCACCACGACTTACAGCCATTGGCGCGCCGGCGACAGAATCAATTCACAACCCGCACACCCCGCAAGATCAAGGCCCATTGAAGTTCGTCCGCAACCGCCGACAAGCGGACAACACGGGCCGCAAGTTCGCGGGGCGAATGGGCAATACCCCCCGCATCGCCCCAGTTCCGTAGCGGACCTCCCCGCAGGCCGTGCCGGTGGGGCGCGCAACCGTCTCCCGCTGGGGCCCGTCCGGGCGCCGGCGATCAGCGGCGTGCGAGTCGCCCGCACGCCTCGCCTTCTCGGCGCAGCGCTTCCCCTGACTTGGCCGTTGCCGTACATTACCCTCGCTTCCCCTGGGCAGGCCGCCGCGGCGCCGGTTGTCTCCGCCCACGCGGGTCGTCGGTTGTGACTCAACGAGGAGAACAGCCATGGGCATTCCCGAATACTGGTGGCCCTACCTGTACCAATACGGTGTCGGTGGGGTCGTCTTCGTGATCGGCCTGGCCCTGATCCTGGGCTACCGAAGCTGCAACCTGAGTCGGCGCGAGGACCGCTTCTGGCTGGGCGTGCTCGTGTTCGGGTTCGCCTGGTATGCGGGGATTCACCTGCTGTGGTACCTGGCGGCGTTGTACGTGCTGCCGGCGACGCCCACCGGAGGGCCCCCCGCATGACCGGCACTCTGCTCGCACAAGCACAAGCCCGCGGCACCACGCTCGACTACGTGATCATCATCGCGTATTTCGTGGGGATTCTGGGGTTCGGCACGTTCTTCGGACGGACCACGCGGACCACGCGTGACTTTTTTTTTGGCGGACAGCGGTTCAGTTGGTGGCTCATCGGCTTCAGCATGGTGGCCACCGGAGTGGGTTCCTACAGCTTCATCAAGTACTCGCAGAAGGGCTTCGAGTACGGCATGTCGAGCTCGATGACCTACATGAACGACTGGTTCTTCGTGCCGTTCTTCATGTTCGGCTGGCTGCCGATCATCTACTTCGCCCGCGTGCGCTCGATCCCCGAGTATTTCCAACGCCGCTTCGACGGCCGCAGCCGCCTGATGGCCGTGATCATCCTGCTGACGTATCTGATCGCCTACATCGGCTACAACATCTACACGCTGGGCGTGGCCGCCCACGCCGTGCTGGGTGTCAACCTCTACACGGCCATGGTCGTCATTACCGTCGCGACGACGATCTACGTGGCCGTCGGGGGACAGACGGCCGTCATCTTCACCGACTTGGCTCAGGGGGCCATGTTGCTGCTGGCGGGTGGCGTGCTGCTGCTGCTGGGGTTGGACCACCTGGGCATGGACGGCGGGATCGTGGCCGGCCTGCGCAGTTGGTGGACCAGTCTCGACCTCCCCGCGCGCCTGCCCTTCGCCGGCTTCGCTCGCCCCGAGGACTTCAACTTCGTGGGCATCTTCTGGCAGGACGGCATCGCCAGCAGCATCACCTTCCTCTTCATCAACCAGGGCCTCATCATGCGCTTCCTGGCGGCCAAGAGCGTCAACGACGGCCGCAAGTGCATCCTGTTCAACACGGTGTTCCTGCTGCCCATCTCCGCGGTGGTGGTGAGCTGCGCGGGCTGGGTGGGGCGGGCCATGGTGGCACGCGGGCAACTGGATCCCGACACCAGCTCAACGCAAGTGTTCGTGACGGTGGCGGAGCTGGTCTGCCATCCCGGCGTGTTCGGGTTCGTACTGGCAGCACTGTGCGCCGCGCTGATGTCCACCATTGACACGCTCACCAACGCCGTGGCCGCCCTGTTCGTCTACGATATCTATCAACCGTATATCAAGAAGCACGCCCCCGATCGGCATTACCTCGCCACCGCGCGCTGGGTGACACTGGTCGGGTCAGGCATCAGCCTGGGGCTGGGCATCTACTTCTCGTTCAAGCAGGACCTCTACCGGACCCACGGCGAGTTCATCGCGGCCGTGACGCCCCCGCTGGTCATGTCCGTGTTTCTCGGCGCATTCTGGAAGCGCTACACGCCGGCGGCCGCGTTCTGGTCGATGTTCCTCGGGGCGGCTCTCATTTACGCGTCGAAGTTCTTCCCCGCGCTGGTGAAGCCCATTGCCGACCTGCATGGGAGCGAGCCCGCCCAGGACGGAACCTACTCGTACATCACCGCCTTGTTCGGCCTGCTGGTCGCCGGCACGATCGGTATCGTAATCTCGCTTTTCACGAAGCCCAAGCCGCTGCACGAGATTGCCGGCCTGTGGATCGGCTCGATCGACCTGGGGCGGCGCAGGTTCAAGGGCGCTGAGCCGGACTTCCAGCGCGGACGACCGATCAAAGCCGCGATCCGCGTCTCCCCGGATGGCACCACTCCCGCCACGCCCAGCCTGACCTTCGAGGAGTACGTTGCCCACGTAAGCGACCAGGAAACGCCGGAGCAGCGTGATCGCCGTCACGAGTTGGCCGAGTCCGGACAGAATCCACCTGAGTACCCGCTGGTTCGCCTCGGCGTGCAGGACATGTATCGCCTCCACGTCAAGGAAGGCGACCTGCTCTTCGTCGGCGATGCCCGACGCTGGCTCGGCGGCCTGCGGTCGCTGCACTGTCGGGCAGGCAAGTCGCATGCGGAAGGCAACGTCGTCCTGATGCATGCGGAGGCGTTCCGCGCCGGCACCTTCCTGCCGGACCGCCCGGTGCGCGTGGAGAAGTTCTTCTGAATCACCGGCGCGGCGCCGACACCGCGGAGCCCGACCGTTACGGAACGGCCGAACCCCACGGCCGGGGCGCGGGGGGGCGCACGCTCGTTGGGCGGCCCGCTGCAGGCGTGGCGTCGGCCACGCAGTGGCGTAGACGTTTAGCGGCTTCGGCGTTGGGCGGGCTACGCTTTCCCGCGACCTCTATCACGGGTAAGCACGCCTCCGCAGCCGCGGCGCCTGCCCACCCCCGCCCGCGGCGGATGAGGGCCTGGCGCCCATGCATACCAGGAACCGGGGGGGTGACGGCACGAACAGACCGACCCTGCCGCGCTCAGCAAGGCACTCAATGTGTCGCGGACCCCACGGCAGCCGCCCGTAGGCTTCGTGCCCTGGCTTGACTTTGCGCCCCGCCGCGTGGTATCCTGAAGCACACTTGTTGAGGCCAGCGGGACTGGGGACTCACTTCACTCGGTGCGCCGGCCCGAACCTGAGCGACTCCGCCGACATTCCTGGGGGAATATCGCGGGGGACAGTCATGCCGTGGGGGACAATGTCATGGTCAGATCAACTTCGCTCGTTGCGCTGGTGTTCGCCCTGACCGCCGCAGTGATGCTCGGGGACCCACTGACCGGCAAACGCGAGGTCGTCGGGGCGGGCTCCGTCGGCCGGACGCCGCCCGCTGCTGCGGCCCTCCGTCAGGGCGGCGATACCTGCGCCGAGGCCGTCGTCATCCCGGGGTTGCCCTTCGAGGACTGGGGCACGACGTGCGGCTATGCCAACAACTACGACGCGGTTTGCCCATTCAGCGGCTCGATCGCGCCGGACGTGGTCTACGCGTACACACCTTCCGTGGACGAAGTAGTCACGATCAGCCTCTGCAACGACGGCACGGACTACAACACGAAGCTGTACGTCTACGCGGCGACGTGCCCGGGACCGGTGGTCGCCTGCAACGACGACGCGTGCAACACGCCGCAGTACCCGCCCAACCACGTGTCCTACTTGACGGAGGTGGAGCTGCTGGCCGGGCGAACGTACTACATCGTGGTGGACGGCTACGGCACGGCCTGCGGCAGTTACCATCTCACGGTTGAGCCCGACAACGAATGCGTGCTGGAGTGTCCCGCCGGCGGGGTGCCGGAGGGGGAGCCCGACTGCCACAGTGGTTACGAAGACGAGTACAACGGCGGCTGCGGCTCCATACCGGCCGTCTTTCAGCCGATTTCCTGTGGGCAGGTGATGTGCGCCCGGTACGGCACCTTCCTGTTCGAGGGGATCGAGTACCGCGACACCGACTGGTACGAGGTCGCCCTGGCTGAACCAACGGTGCTGACCTGGACGCTGCGGGGCGAGGCGCCGACGCTGGGCATCATCATCCATGCCGTCTCGGGCGACTGCTCCGACTTCGAGATCATCGCCAGCGGCACCGGGGACGCCTGCGTGGAGTTCTCCGTGCAGACGAGCCAGACGGGCGTCGGACCCGGGCTCGTCTGGCTCTGGGCTGCCACCTCGGGATTCAGCGGGGTGCCCTGCGGTGCGGACTACGTGGCCACGCTGCTTTGTGAGCCGGCCCAGCCCCCGCCTACGGGGGACACGTGCGCCGTCGCCTTCTCCGTCGGCTCCCTGCCCTTCACGAGCACCGGCAATACCTGCGACTTCACCCACGACTACGATGAGGTATGTCCGTATGGCAACTCGCATGCTCCGGACGTGGTGTACTCCTATACGCCCGCCGAGAACGAGTCGGTTACGATCGACCTCTGCGTGGACGGCACGAACTACGACACCAAGGTCTACGTCTACGCGGGGTCATGTCCCGGTACCGTCATCGGCTGCAGCGACGATGCGTGCAGCAGTCCGCAGTTTGCGAACTTCGTCTCGCGTTTGACCGACGTTCCGCTGGAAGGGGGTTTGACCTACTACATCGTGGTCGACGGCTACGGCTCCCAGTGCGGCAACTACACGCTGGAAGTATGGTCAGAGTGGGGACCGCACACTGACCTGTGGTACACACCGTACCACGAGGACGACCCTGACAACTCGTACCAGGACTTCACGGCCGAGTACACGATTCCCGCCGGCTTCTTCGGCCCCGGTAGCGAGCCGTTCGAGGGGACAGTCTATTTCGTGGGCGAACCGCTTGATCCCGAGACCAGCGACACGGATACCGTCATCGAGCGGCCGTTCGACCCGGTGCAGTCGTGGGAGCCGGTTGGGGCGATCGGGTTGGTTCCCCTCGAGATTACCCAACTGAGCCTGCGCTCAGCGGAGCCGATTCTGGTGCTGCACGACGGCGGGTTGCCCGGCTTCTGGGATGTGCGCGTTGGTCTCTCACCCAGTACGCCGGCGCCCATGGGCCAGATGACGGCCACCAAGACACACGCCAACGGCGGGACGTTCAACTCCACGCTGTATGTCCAGCCGCTGCTGACGTTCACCAGGGTTGGCGGCTGCGGCCCCGGCGGCGACCTGGATGGCGACGGCGACGTCGACCTGGATGACTACAACGGGTTTTTCGCGTGCTTCGGCCTGACGGGTCCGGCCGGGGAGTGTGGGGAATGGGACTTCGTCTGTAGCGATCTGGATCACAGCGGCGCCGCGAATCTCGCGGACTTCGCCGGCTTCCAGAACGCATTCACCGGGCCCGGCGGCGGCTCGGGGGAGACGGTAGTGCTCGATACCGGGACGGCCGGCCTGCCACCGCTGATGTTGGAGAGCTTCGAGTCCCCGTTTGTCCATGAGGTGAATCCTGACCTGGGGCTGTACCTGTCGCCGGGCGCGCAGTTCGTCGCGGGCGTCGAGGAGGTGATTCCCGGCGATCCCGAGTCGCAGCAGGTCGTGTTCGTGGTGGAGCAGGGTTCTCGGGAGCGTCATCGAGTGCGGCCGCCGAAGGGCAAGTTCTGCATTTACGAGGTGACGTGCATCGACGGTTCGTGTCAGGATTGCCCGCTGCGCGATGGTGACCTGTGCTACGACGCGGCCTGCCCCGGCGGGACGTGCACGCAGTTGTTCTCGCGCGAGTGTGGCGATCCGGAGTGCTGTCTGGACTATACGAACGTCGCCTGCCGCCCACCGGAGGGTGAACCGCCCTGTCCGTCTGGCGACTGGTGTGAATGCGATCCTGCGGAAGGCGCCTGCTGTGATTCGTCCGGCGGCTGCTCAATCCGGAAGGAGTCCGACTGCGATGACGCCGGCGGGCAGTACCTCGGCGATCACTCGACCTGCACGCCGACCGGGGCCTGCTGCTTCACCGACTTGACGCACTGCATCATTACGAGAAGCGAGTGTTGCGACTTCGCGGGCGGCTTCTTCCAGGGCAACGGCACGACCTGCGGCGGCTACGGGGCCTGCTGCTTCGACAACGGCCTGTGCGAGGAAGCCTACGAGCGCTGCTGCCTCGACGCGGGCGGCACCTTCCACGAGGGCGCCGGATGCGACGCGACCGCCGCCTGCTGCAAGCCGAACGGACAGTGTGTTACCACCACCGACTTCTGCTGCGACGACCTCAACGGCGAGTTCCTCCCCGGCGAGGCCTGCGGCACGCCCGACCCCTGCGAGAAGGGCGCCTGCTGCTACGGCAACGCCGTCTGCGTCGAGGAGAAGGAGGAGGAGTGCGGCGGCGTCTACAAGGGCCCCGGCACGCGGTGCGCCAAGTACCATCCGACCATCACGCAGCAACCCCAGAACACGGGAGTCTGTGCTCTTGGTGATGCCGCGACTTTCACGATTGCCGCAACCTCCAGCGAGGGCACTCTCCATTACCAGTGGAAGAAGAACGGCGTGAACGTGGGCACCGACAACCTGACCTTGATGGTGAACAACGTGCAAGCGGCCGACCATGGAGCGCAGATTACCTGTGAGGTCACGGATGACTGCGGCAAGGTCACGAGCACCGCCGCGACGCTCGCCGTCCTGACGCGGACGTCTCAGACAGAGGCCGAAACCCCGGCCAACAGGGACAGGACCACCCTTGGAATCGCAGAGAGGGTGACCGTTTCCACCAATTTCGGAGTCGTGGTTACCTGGTCCGTAAGCGGCGGCGGAATCGTCAGCCCGGTTTCCGGGACCAGCACCGTGTTCACGGCCAGCAGGAGCCCCTCCGTATCCAGGGTCAAAGCCACGTTCGGTACGGCGAGCTGTGATATCGAGTACACGGTCATCGCCCCGACCGGCATGGACAGCGCCGTCAACGCCAACAACGGCTGCGGCGCCGCGGGACCGCCGAACAACACGATTGGTGCCTCGACCCGCTTCGATTGCACCGTGCAGCCCCTGACGGTTTCCTTCTACCGGGCTCAGTTCCGCGAGAACATCCCGGGGGAGGCGTATACCTGGCCTGACGGCACGGCTGGAAACCGCGCCCCCGCTATTGTTCCGTGGAGTGTCAACCCGGCCAACGGGACGACGGACGACGTGTCGCAGTGCGGCGACGGCATCGGCAGGCTAGACGAACCCCCTCCGGGCGGTGGGTATGTCGATTTCCACATCGACGTCCGCGTGCCCGAAGAATACCAGGACGAAGGCGGTAACTGGGTGGCCTGGCTGCCCGGGGAAAACCACCCCCGAGACTACCGTGGAGCGGATGCCGCCGCGAGAGTGTCTATCGAGGCCACCAACACTGCCAACGGGTCCTGGCAGGGCCCGTGGCAGTGATGAGTCAGGGCATGGGGTGCTGCATGGCCCAGCATCGGTGGATGTTCGAGAAAGGACAGTCCCAAATGAATCGCTTAGCCAAGTACACCATCGCGGTCGCGGTCTGTTGCGGTTCGGCGGCGGGAGCGGCGTGGGCGGATGCCGGCGACCTTCAGCGCAGCCTGGCGGCAATCGACATGCAGAGGAGTGGGGTGACCACTCCCAGCGAGAAGCTGGAGGCGGAATGCCTGGCTCTTCTGGAAGGAAGTCGTACCCCGGAAGAAAAGGGCATGATCTACGCGGAGATTGCCGTGATCTACGCGCAGAACGGCATGAGCGCGCCCGACAAAACCGTCGAGTACTGCCGGAGGGCGTTGGAGTTACCCCTGGAACTGACTAAGCGCTGCCAGGTGTACGTCTTCTGGGCGGACGCGCTGGAGGTGAAACATCGGGCAGCCCTGCGCGAGAAGTCCGGAGAAACGCAACGCGAGGTCGCCACGGTTTGTCTGCGCGGCCTGAATACCATTCTCGACCACCGACCGCCGCAAACGGCTCAGACGGTCCCGGTGGTTCACAAGTTTGACTGCCCCCCGGATGACCCCGCCTATCAGGAGTTGGTACGGCGAAGCCAGGAGGAGATCGCGGCGCGGGAACAGGTGATGCGCCAGAACGACCTGGTCCTGTATCGGGGCATGCTGATCGAGAAACTGCTCAGACTTCAGCGAGAGATGGGCGGCGGGGAGACGGAACTGGAGACGTTAGCCAGGGATGTTCTTGACGACCCGCAGAAGGTCCGAGAGGTGGTTGACTTGGTCCGCTTGCAGGCGCAGCGAGCGTCGTCCGAGGTAGCCAGGCCGGAGGACGCGGCCGCGAGCGGGTCGGCGGCGGTTGGGGAGGCGGCGAAATCCTCCGAGGAGACGAAAGGTACCAACGCTGTGACTCCCTGACCCGGCCCTCTCCCCCGCAGCCCCGGTGCTGCGTTCCGCCGGCGATCGTCAGGAGAGAGCATACGGGGCGGCCTCCCACGACCTCGGGGTGCCTGACGGCTTCCGCGTGGCCTCCCGGTCTGTTAAGCAGGTAGCGTTGGCCCGCTACGGTCGACACGGGGACCCCAAGTGTTCCCGTTACGCGCCGCCGACCGCGGCGCGCAGACGACGCCCGCGCTCGCTCCCTTCCGCACCCGGGCGCAGGTACATGTTTAGCGTTTCCCGCGTCGGGGGGGAGTATTCCGTGCCTCAGGCAGGCGTCATTGCCTCCGCTGCCCTCACCCCTACCCCCCTCCCGAGGGGAGAGGGGTTCAGACGCCGCGCGCTTGCCCCTGCCCGTGGCGGGTGAAGTCATGGCACCCACGCTAAACACGTGCGGGTGCAGTGCGGCCGGGGCCGTGGTCCGCACACCGAACCGCAAGTGGCCGAAGACCGTATAATCGGTTACCCTGAATCCCCCCCGCTGGGCCGGGTGGGGGCTCGCTTGAGCCGCGCCCGGTGGATGCCACCGCGGCAGGCAGGCAGCATCGCTCAACGCGGACTTTGCCCGCAGCCGCAAGCGTGGCACGGGCGTTTCCTCCGTGCGTCCACCGGTAGGACGCCGGTGCCACGGGATTGCTGCGGCCAGGCAAGAAGCTGTGCATCAGGAACACGGAGGACTCTGCCATGCTCGGTATCGTCTTCGACCCGATGTACTTCGTTTTCATCGGTCCGGCCGTTCTCCTGGGCATCTGGGCCCAGGCAAAGGTGAAGAGCGCGTTCGCACATGCCAGCCGCGTCCGGGCCACCACGGGCTTGAGCGGCGCCGAGGCGGCCCAGCGCATCCTGCGTTCCTACGGCCTGGCGAACGTCCGCATCGAGCCCACCCACGGCTACCTCGGCGACCACTACGACCCCAAGGCGAAGGTACTGCGGCTCAGTCCCGACGTGTACGCGGGCCGCTCCGTCGCCGCGCTCGGCATCGCCGCCCACGAGGCCGGGCATGCCATCCAGGACGCCACCAGCTACGGACCGCTCGCCCTGCGCGGCGGCATCCTGCCGATGGCCTCCATTGGCAGCAACCTCTCCTTCGCCTTCGTCCTGGGCGGCATCTTCCTGGGCATGACCGGCCTGATCTGGGTAGGCATCGCGCTCTTCTCCGCCGTGGTCCTCTTCCAGTTGGTCAACCTGCCCGTCGAGTACAACGCCAGCGCCCGAGCGCTGCAGATGTTGCGGGCCGACGGCCTGATCGTGCAACAGGAGGAACCCGAGGTCCGCCGCGTACTCAACGCGGCCGCCTGGACCTACGTGGCCGCCACCCTCACCGCCATCGCCACGCTGGCCTACTACCTGACCATCGCCCGCGGCCGCAACTGACCGCACTCCCGCACCGCCAGGCGTCGGGTGGCATGGCCAAGCGCAGCGCCGCCTTGCATTGGGTGGCATGGCCAAGCGCAGCGCCGCCATGCTCTCCGTGGGACGAACAAGCGACTGCCGCGCCGGCATGCCGGTCTGTCTGCCCGCATGCCGGCGCCTTCGGCTTGGGCATGCCACCCTGCCGTTTCCCAATCTGGTCCTTTTGCTCAGTGTGGTTGCGGCTTCGCCGGGCACCGGGTACGATTCAACCGCTGCGCGGGAACGGCGGCGGCCCGCCACACCCTTCCTTCTGGCGCGGAATGGCACCGATGGTATACGCAGGCCGAGGCGAAGCAGCGGCGTCCCGCTTCACGGCGTGGGCAGTCTGCCTGGTCGCCGTCGCGTTGCCGTGCCTTCCGGCCGGTTGCCACACCGCCGACAAGGTTGTCCAAAGCGGCACGGCCCGCACGCGTGCCCTGATCGGCAAGATCGAGCCCACGGGCACCGTCCAGGAAGTGGAGAAGCGCGGGGAGTTCTGGGACGCCGCCCGCGGCCGGCTCGATCAACTCGATGTCGAGGCAGTTAACGCCACCCTGCGCGAACTCGAGCAACTCACGCAGTGTGCACGCGAACGCGTCGAGGCGGTCTCCCCGGAGGAGGTAGCCCAATTGCGGGCGAACCTCGCCGCCTCAGCCGAGGCGCTGCAGCAGCAACTGGCGGACGCGCCCATCCGCCGGGCGGCCACGGCCGTCCTGAACGTCGCGGAAACCCTCGATTCGCGTCTGCGCGTCCTCGAGCTCGACCGCGTCAACATCCTGCTCCAACAGGCCAATGCGGCGCTTGACGACCTGCGTGCCGCCGTCGAACAACTGCGAACCAACCTGACGACCTCGTTTGAGGATACCCAGCGCGTGCTCCAACAGGCCCAGAAGACCGTCCAGAGCCTTCCCAACGAGGAACTCCGCCAGGCGGTCGTCGGCGTGCAGGAGGCCTTGGCGGCCACGCAGGTGCGTTTGAACGAGTTGCCGGTACTCTCGCAGCAGGCGCAGGTCACCCTGCGCTCGCTGCGCCTTGCCGCTCAGGTGGCGACGGCCACGCTGGTGATCATCGCGTTATGCGGGCTCCGCTATCTCTTTCGGCGTGGTCCCGGCCGGCGAACATAGGGGGTTGGCGGCGGCGCAGTCGTGCCGCGGGCTTGCTCCCCCTGACGCCGAGTGTCAAGGGCAGCCCGCGCGGTGCAGCGGCAACCTGACGGTCGCACGACTGCGTACGTTCACTCAGGAGTCGTCCAGCGGCGCGCTGCGGATGCGTTGCCCCAGCCCCTTGGCCGTGAGTCCGCATGCGAATCGGGAGGCATCGGTGCTCCGCAGACTGCCATACCGGGTGCCCATCCTCATCGCCTGGTTCGTCGCGACCTGCCCGGCCACGGCGCAGGTCGAACCGCCCGCCGGCGACCCGGACTCCTTCGTCAACCGCCAGCGCGCCTGGGACGAGCAGTTGCGAGCCCAGTTGGATGCCGAAGCCACGCTCGCCCAGCGGCTCTCCCTCGACTACGGCGGCTGGCTGAGCAATTACGTCTTCCTCTTCGATGACGGCCTGGAGAGCTCGCGGACGCTGCGTCGGTATGATCTGCGGCTGTGGGGCCGGGTTACGGCCTCCCGCGGAGCCCACGAGTGGTACGTCCGCACCCGCGCCGGCCTGCTCGATTTCAACAGCGGCGACGCCTACGACGGCAACGACGACGACATCGAGGGCCCCAACCTCGAGCGCGGCTACTACCGCTTCGATCTGGCTCGGCTGCGCGAAGACGGCCCGGCCGACGGCTTCTCGAATCTCGTGCTGCTGGCCGGCCGCGACTTCGTCCGCCTCGGTAACGGTCTGACCCTGGCCACGCCGCTGGACCACGTCTCGCTGACGCTCAGCGCCTACGGTTTCGACTTCCGCGGTCTGGCCGGCCGGACCGTCGGCTCGACGCCCGACTTCGACCTCGCGCGCACGGCCGAACGCACCAGCCGCGCGTTCTTCGGTAGTGAGGTTCGCTATCGCCACTGGGACCGACACGAACCGTTCGCCTATGCCCTCTGGCAGCGTGACCACAACCACGAGTCACGCCCATCGCTCGAGCAGCCATTCGAGTATGACTCGTTCTACGCCGGCCTCGGTTGCGTGGGTGAGCTGCTCCCCCGCTTGATCTACCGCACGGAAGGCGTGTTCGAGAGCGGCCACAGCCACGCCGACGCCGGCGGCCGGGATGCGAACGTCATCCGCGCCTGGGCGTACGACGGCGAGCTGGAGTACCTCCTCCCCGGCCGCTACCGACCCCGCGTCTCACTCGCGTATATCTTCGCCAGTGGAGATCGCCAGCGCGACCTTAGTCCCACCTTCTCCGGCGGCGCGTCCTCCGACCCCACGCGGGCCGGCGACAACCGCTACGACAGCAGCTTCGTCGGCTTCGGCTACCGCAACCTCGGTCTGGCTCTCGCACCCCGGTACGCCAACCTGCACGCCTGGCGCCTCGGCGCCTCCTGCTTCCCCCTGCCCGACTACGCCCCCTGCAAGGACCTGCAACTGGGAACGGAGTGGTTCCTCTTCCACAAGCACCACCGGGAGGCCGCGATTTCCGACCCGACGGCCGATCTGCCTTCGGGCTACCTCGGCTGGGAGATGGACTACTACGCCAACTGGGCGATTACCTGTGATCTGGCCTGGACGACCCGCGTCGGCCTGTTCTTCCCCGGTGATGCCTTCGATGACCGTACCACCCGCGCCTTCGTCCTGGTCGGCCTGAACTGGAGCTTCTGACGTGTACGTTACATCGGCCTCTACCGCCCCTGGCGATCGATCCGAACCGCGCCCCTTAGTGAGCGAAGCACGTTCCATGCTGCCCGGCCGGACTACGGGATGGCCATTGTGGCTGTGGATGTTCCCGGTGTGGGCGGCCGCGCTGGCCGGTTGCGCGGCGCCGCTACGTCGCTTTGAGCCCGTGCAGGATCCAAACGCACTGGACGATGCCGTCTTCGTCCACTACCTCGCGGCCGTCCCGGTGGTGACCGTGGACGAGGGCTACCGGGCGATCCTGTTGCTCGCGGATCCGGCCGGTCACGCCGTCACCTTTGAGGAGCGGCGCGCGGCCTTGGAGACCCGCGGACTGATCAAGCCGTCCTGGCGGATGCAGCCCGACCAGATTCTCGACAAGGGCACGCTGGCCTATATGCTCCGCCGCTTGTGCCACATTGACCCCGGTTTGAACGAGGGCCTCGCCGGGCTGACCCGCATCGGCGAGCGCCGCTACGCCCTCCGCAGTTGCGTGGCCGCCAGGCTGCTGCCGCCCGGCCGCCCGCAGGATTACGTTAACGGCGGCGAGTTGGCGGCCGCCCTCGCCCGAGCCGACGAATGGGTCACCCCTCCCGCCCGGCCGCCTGCGGAATCACCCGAGCCGGCCGTTGAAGAAGCAGCGCCGGCCCCCGCGGCTGGAATGGAACACACCACCGCCCCGTGAATCACCGTGCGTGATTCGGCGCCGCCGACCGGAACCGTCCGGACACAGGTCTGGACCAGCGCCTGGCCGAATCCAGATGCCAGCGGCGCGTGCGTGTGCGTACGCATTCAGGTCGTGGCGTTCACCGGCAGCGCCCGGCTCCTCCGCCTGGCTGCTCCCGGAGCAGAAGCAAGGTGGGTGGAAACGCGGCCGCGTCTCCACCCACCGCCACTCCATCCTGCGGAAGCTCAGATTCCGCCGCCGGGACTGCACCCAACGGCCACCTTCCGCAGCCGTTTCGCCGAACGCTTACGGGCAACCTGCGCCGGTCGGCTTCGGCGTACCGAACCAGATGTCGTACAAGCCCGCACCAGTGAGCAGGTTGATCTCCGTGGTCAGGTCCGCCACGGTGATCGTCCCGCTCTGGTTGATGTCCGCCTCCCACAGCGGCACCGACCCGCCGCCGAGCGCGATGTTGAGCCGTTGAATGAGCTGCGTGATGTCCTGCGCATTCGTGAACGACGACCCATCGACGTTCGCCGGGTGCTTGTAGTACTTCACAAACGCCCCGCCGTTGTAGCGGATCGTCGTGACGTGCCCCACGCCCAGCGCCGGCGCCGGCGCGCCCACGTCATAGGCCGAGATACCATGCGCCAGGTTGATCGTGTACACACCCGCCGGGCCCTCCACCACGCTGGTGATGGAGTTTGGGCCGCACTGCGGCGAGTACCCTGTTTCGCACAGCTCCCAGCAGCGTACTTGATCGGCACCCGACACGCCGAGAATGACGACGATCGGCTGCCAGGGCGGAGTACCGGGCATTCCGATGCCCTTGCACGGCGTCCCTGCGTTGATTGGATGTGGTTGCGTAGCATCCGTGATCCCGTCCGGCGGGAACGGGATGAAGTACGTCTGCGCGGGACATGGCTCGCACGTGCAGTCGGGCAGGCAGTGCCCCGGGCAGGCGCCGTCGTCGGTTCCGTCACACTCCTCATCGCCCTCGCGAACGCTGTTGCCGCACACCGGTGGCGGTTCCTCGACCACCAACTTCGCGAAATAGAGATCATTGTCACCGCAGGTGATGATCGTGTCCCAGTCCCGGGGCCCGGCCCACAGCCAGTAGGTGCCCGCGTCGAGTGACACGGTCACTTCCGCCGTCTCGCACACGCCGGTCGTATCGGAACCGAGGATCGTGTAATCCAGGCAGTTCCCGCTGCCGGCATCGATCGCAAAAACGCGCGACGGGAACTCCGCCGTCATGTCCCAGGAGACTCCCTGCGGCTCAGTCAAAGTGAACACGTACCAGTCGGTGTCACGGGTCGACCCATCACACCACGCGGTGCCACACACGGTGCTGTTGTACGCAATCGGCTCGAACGCCGGCGTGGACATGTTGCACCCACCGTTCGTGTCGTCACCACATCCCTCCTGCTCCGCGACACTGCCGGGCGGACACCAGAGGTCGCACGGGCAGGGGTTGATCGGTTCGCACAGCAGCCCCTCAGCCGGATCATGCCACGTCCCGCCCAAGTTCGTGCACTCCGCCTCGTTCTGGAAGTACGTGCACTCGCGCTCGGTGCCCGGCAGGCAGCAGGTGCCATAGCCGCACGGTGGTTCCATCGTCCCTTCGCACACCCCCTCACCCGGTGGGCAAGATGCCTCCGGCCCGTCGCACTGCCGACCGCTAATGCTGCACTTCCAGCACTCCGCGCCCGCCTGGAACCGCAGACTCGGACCCTGGCACAGGCTCAGAGGCAAGTTGTCAAAGCACTCCGCTAGGCCGAAGGTCGTGTCGCAGCAGGCACCGATCGGGTCGTGCGGGTTACCCGTTATGCACACGCTCAGGTCAAACGCCTCCGTCGTCCAGGTCGTCCCGTCAAACAGCAGCGACTTCCCGTCGGTCTCGTCCGCGCTCATCCACAGGAAGTAGCAGCCCTCCGGGGTCGTATCCACGGCCTGGATCGACACCCAACCGTTGTACAGCAGGCCCGGATCGATGCACGGCGTCAGCGCCGTCGAGAAGTAGTACAGCGGGAAGCCTGCATACAGGTCGCCCGTCGCCACCGGGGTCACCACCACGTTGTAGGTGGCCTTTACGGTGCCCGGCTGACCACCGGCATCCTCGTAGAACCAAACCTGGAACTCCATCGGTGACTCAACGCATGGCGACCACGGTGGCTTGCATGTCACGGACTTCAGGAACCCCTCGCCGGTGTTCCCGCCGCCCAGCCACGCTGTGACACCCCACCAGTGCAAATCGCAGATGTCGCCGTACAGATCCCAGAACTTCTCATACCGGATGGAGCCGAACTCGAAGTCCGAAACCCCCGCGGTCCAGTTCTCATCCGGCCCGGCCACCGGCTGTCCGAACAGCGTGTTCGCCGGGCAGAACTCGTAGCACGGCTCGCAATCCACCTGCATCACGTAGTCGATCTCGCCGTAGGGGTTGTTGCACGGCCAGTCCTCCCACGTCTTGCTGACCCAGAACCAGTAGATGCCGCCGCGCATGCACGGGACGTTGAGCGTCTTCTCCACACAGGCATTTGCCGTCACCGACGGCCGGATGTAACCGGTCCACTGGTTGCAATCCCCCGAGCCTTCGTAGCCTGGGTTGTACTCGGCCAGACCCGCGATCACGCCAAACTCGGCCGTGATCGTCATGGTGTACTTCGAGTCAACCGCGGTCGTGATCTTGTACCAGTCGATGTCACGCAGCGATATCGTCGAGTAGCACGTCCCACACACCGGCACGTCGCACGCGATCGGCTCCGCGTCGGGGCAGGAGCCGTTCGCGCTCGTCCCGCACGGCTCGTTCTCGATGTGGGCGCCCGGCGGACAGGTAAGCATACAGGAGCACGTGCAGTCGGATTTGCACACCGTGCCATGGCAGTTGGCATTGTCGGTCCCGTCGCATTCCTCGCAACCCTCCCGAATGCCGTTGCCGCATATTGCGGGGCCAGTGTCCACCCAGATCCTGAACCAAAGCCCGATGTACGGGAGCGCGTCGCACGGTTCCGGCATCTGCGGAGGCTCGTGGTACTCCTCGCAATGCCGCGAACGCACAGACTCCGTGTCCGTCGGAAAGTCTCCCGCAATCCAGGGCCCGCCGAGCTTGGGGCGGTAGTACCAGACGCTGTCCGTGTAACCCAACTCTGCTTCCTCAGCGATCGACACGCCAAGGTCGTTTGATGCCAGATCGAAGACCACGAAGACCTTGTTTGGCAGCGTCACGCTCGGTGTGAAGACCTGCGTGAACGTCTGCCATCCGTACCCGCTAGTAGTCGTCACGGTTCGCGACGTGTTTGGAATCACCGTCCCAGGCTGCGTCGTGCCGGTCCACAAGCTGACCGTACAGGACTTCGCTCCACTAGTTCGGTTGCGGAGCACAAATTCGTATTGCTCCATCGGCATTCCGCCGCAGGCCAGCGTGCAGTCGTCGGCCAACAGATAGTCCAGAAAGTGGTACGCATGGTAACGTCGTGGGCTGACGGTATTTGAGTACGCCAACGCCAGCCCGCCACCTTCAGGCAGAAGCTCCACCGGCTCCTCCGCGTCAAGCGCCTCGCCGACCGAGGGCGCTGCGCGTTCGGCCGCCACTTCCATCCCAGGTGCGTCCGCGCGCGCCGACACCGCATCCGCACTCCCCGAGCCGCTCACTCCGATCGCCGGCTGCGCAGCAGTCTCGGCAAACGACCACGACGCCGCCGGCCCGCTCAACCCTGCCACAGCCAGCAAAACGATGCATCCGACACCAACGACTCTCGTGCGCATGACTTACTCCTCCTGATGTGATGGTTCCCGCGTCGGCGACGAAACTTGGGGGCAGAACGTGCGAATGGCCGCGTGGGGTCGGCCTGCGCGCGCGCCGGCGTTGCCGGTGCGCACGGCACGTTCTGTCCTGCCCGTCGCATTGCCCTTCCATTCGTGCGTAGGTTGTGATCCGCCGGCGATCCGCCAGAACTTCCCCGCGTTTCGCCGATCTGCCCCACCGCGCCGGCGGGGGTCATTTCTGTTCGTCCCAACAGCGCCTGGGCACCGCACGGGCCCGTCCGAGGAGGAAACACAGTCCTACTTCGCGCATCATAACTGCACACATGACCGAAGTCCAGCTTATAGGACCTTGCGCCAATAAAGCACCACTGCATACCGGCCAGAAAGCAGTTTCTGGCGTGCGTTTGCCCCGCCGGCTATCGCCGGGTACGCGGCCTGAGCCGACCCTCCGCACCCCGCGCGCGACATCCGCCCCTACTTCGGGAGGATTCCCCGAGATGGACGTGACACTGCCCG
>Ga0209200_1000049_pt1 | contig 139144 bp, 125 predicted proteins | sample AD_UKC033_MetaG_FD_184406 | JGI IMG/M metagenome (GOLD analysis project Ga0209200, IMG submission 184406) | Active sludge microbial communities of municipal wastewater-treating anaerobic digesters from USA - AD_UKC033_MetaG (SPAdes) (version 2) | ecosystem: Engineered > Bioreactor > Anaerobic...
CTCGATGAGGTCGGCAGGGACGGGACCATCAGAGGCATGGTCATCCTGAGCGGCAAGGACGACAACTTCGTGGTGGGTGCGGACGTGGACGAGCTCAACGCCATGAAGGGCAAGGATGAGGTTATCGCCTACATCACCAAGGCCCACGACGTCCTGAAACGGATCGAGGCGCTCCCCTTCCCGGTGGTATGCGGGATCCACGGGAACTGTCTCGGCGGCGGGCTCGAGCTCGCCCTGGTGGCGAATTACCGGATCGCCACCGACTCGCCCAAGACCACGCTCGGTCTTCCCGAGGTGCAGCTCGGCCTCATCCCGGCTGCAGGGGGAACCCAGCGGCTGCCCCGGCTCATCGGGCTCCAGAACGCCCTGCCGCTCATGCTCACCGGCAGGAACCTCAGGCCGAAGAAGGCACTCAAGATGGGCCTCGTGGACGAGGTGGTGATGTTCCACGGCATGAAGGACATAGCGGTCAAGAAGGCACTGGACCTTTCGTCAGGCACGGACCCTGCAAGGAAGAAAAGGCAGGGTCTCCAGCAGAAGGTGCTCGACGCAACCCTGAAACGGTTTATCGACGAGACGCCCGTGGGGCAGCGCATCGTGTTCAACCAGGCCCGCTCCCAGGTCCTCAGGCAGACCATGGGTCTCTATCCGGCCGCGCTGGCCATCATTTCGTCAGTGGAGTTCGGGCTCAAGCACGGCGTCGCCAAGGGGCTTGAAAACGACATCAGGATCTTCGGCGAGCTCGTCATGGACGGCAAGTCAAAGGCGCTGCGGAGCCTCTTCGACGGCATGACGGCGCTGAAGAAGAATCCCTTCGAGGAGATGGCCAGGCCGGTCCGCAAGATCGGCGTTCTCGGCGCAGGCCTCATGGGACACGGCATCGCATCGGTATCCACCGGGGCGTGCGATACCATCCTCATCAAGGACGTCTCACTCGAGGCGGTGGCCAAGGGGATGAAGGAGATCTACAAGGGACTCGACAAGCGGTCTCGTTCCGGCGGCATCACGAACTTCGACCGCGACGTACAGTACGGCAAGGTCATCGCATGCGACGACTACAGCCTGTTCGGCAGGACGGACATCGTCATCGAGGCGGTGTTCGAGGATCTCGCCCTCAAGCGTCGAATTCTCGCCGAGGTGGAGGCCGCCACGGGCGAGGATACGATCTTCGCGTCCAATACCTCGGCCCTGCCCATAACCCTCATAGCGGAGGGCAGCGCCCGCCCGGCAAACGTCATCGGCATGCACTACTTCTCTCCCGTGCCCAAGATGCCCCTGCTCGAGATCATCACCACCGAGGCAACCGCGGACTGGGTCAAGGCAACGGCCCTCGAGTTCGGGATCCAGCAGGGCAAGACCTGCATCGTGGTAAAGGACTGTCCGGGGTTCTACACCACCCGCATCCTGATACCCATGCTCAATGAGTCCATGAAGCTCATCGAGGAAGGCGCCGACATCAAGGCCATCGACACTGCCATGAAGAGGTTCGGGTACCCGGTGGGCCCCGTCACACTGGTGGACGAGCTCGGCATCGACGTGGCCGCCCACGTGGCCAAGGGCGAGGTGAAAAAGCTCTTCGATGCGCGTGGATTGAAGGCATCCGAGGGATACACCAAGCTTTTCGAGAAAGGGTACAAGGGCAGGAAGAACAGGAAGGGATTCTACCTTTACGAGGAACCCGGTAGAAAGGGGCTGCTCGCGTTGAAGAGGAAGAAAGGCGGCAAACCTGTCAACACGGAGGTCTACGAGATCCTCGGCGGAGCGCGCAGGGTATTTGCCGAAGAGGAGATCCAGGACCGCCTCTCCCTGGCCATGATCAACGAGGCGGCGCTCTGTCTCCAGGAGGGCATCCTGTCCTGTGCCCGGGACGGCGACATCGGGGCCGTGTTCGGGCTGGGATTCCCGCCGTTTACCGGGGGGCCTTTCAGGTACGTCGACGCGGTGGGCGCCAAGACCCTCGTGGAAAAGATGAAACGCATGGAGCAGGGGTTCGGTGCCCTGTACAAGCCGGCGGACATCCTTGTCGACATGGCCGCCGGGGGAGCGAAGTTCCACCGTTCATAGGGCGTGACACGTTCGGTCCGTACCCGGTCTCCGTACGGCCTGAGAAACGAAGAGCCGCCGTGATGCTCATCACGGCGGCTCTTTCACAGGAGGGTACTATATACTCAGGAGACCGCGAGGGCCTTTTTCAGGGACTTCTTGAGATAGTCGATATGCTCGACGATGGCTGCGCTGGCCATGTCCGCGTTTCGCGCTTCGATGGCCCCGTAGATCGCGTGGAGCTGGTTCACGATGGTGCGGGAACTCCCCTCGATGGATGAGAGCTTCTTTCTGCTGTAGGGGAGCGCACCGATGAGGATCGAGTTCACGGACTTGCGGATATGCATGAACAGGGTGTTTTTCGTGGATGCCAGCAGGGCGTTGAAGAATTCAGTATAGAGCTTGCCGCCCTCCTGGACGTCGTGGAGCACCCTGTCTTCGCCGATGGCCACCGCGCGGTCGTAGACCCGACGGAGGCCATCGAGGTCTTTCCTCGTCGCATGCCGGCAGGCGAGCCTCGCCGCCTCGGAGTCAAGGATCCTCCGCACGCACAGGAGTTCCCAGATCTTGGCGTGATCCACCTGCAGGATATCCTCGATGGTGCTCCTCGAGGATTGGGACGGGGAGTTGGCATACTTGCCTTTCCTGTGCCGCGATACCACGTAACCCTTCGCCTCGAGCAGTTTCATGGCCTCCCGCAGGGATATACGGCTGATGCGGAAGCGTTCGGTCATTTCCTGTTCCGAGGGGAGCCTGTCTCCCGGCTTGATCTTGCCCCTGCGTATAAGGTCGATGATCTGCTCAGCCACCAGCGTGGGTATGGCCGGTGACTTGCGTATGGGCGAGATGAGGTTCCCTTTTGTTTCCATGATCGGTCCAGACATGTTATCGTATTATTGACATACTATAATACAAAGTGAAACGAGAATCAACCGAAAAGCGAACACCGTGAAGATATATCGCAGTCGGACATGAAGACCTCGGTCCTGCCTGTCAGCGTGTTCGGAAATCTTCCAAAGAATGTCCTTGTGACATGAATATCCTTGGTGTATTTTCTATCCCGCACTGAATCGATCATGTCTTGCACAACGGATTTCCTACCAAGGGAATGACATCTGCGCGGGGGAGTTATGGCTTCACGGATCGGCTTCGACAACGAGCGTTATCTGCAGGAACAGACGCGGTGTATCCTCGAGCGGGTACAACGGTTCGACAACAAGCTTTACCTCGAGTTCGGGGGCAAGCTCATGTACGACTACCATGCCGCACGGGTCCTGCCCGGCTATGACCCGAACGTGAAGATGAGGCTCCTGCACGGGCTGCGAGACAAGGCAGACATCATCCTGTGTATCTTTGCGGGTGATATCGAGCGCAAGAAGATCCGGGCCGATTTCGGTATCACGTACGACTCCGATGCCATGAAGCTCATCGACGATCTCAAAGGATGGGGCATTCATGTGGTCGGGGTCGTCATCACCCGGTTCGAGGGCCAGCCTTCTGCGAACCTGTTCAAGAACAAGCTCGAGCGGAGAGGCATCAGGGTCTACACCCACCGCTACACCAAGGGATATCCCACGGACGTGGACCTCATCGTGAGCGAGGAGGGATACGGTGCCAACGAGTACATCGAGACCGACAAGCCCCTGGTCATCGTAACGGGTCCCGGACCAGGCAGCGGCAAGCTTGCCACGTGCCTCTCCCAGTTCTACCACGACCACCAACACGGGGTGCACTCGGGTTATGCCAAGTTCGAGACCTTCCCCATCTGGAACCTGCCGCTCAAGCACCCCGTCAATGTGGCCTACGAAGCCGCCACCGCCGATATCGGGGACTTCAATCTCATCGATCCCTTCCACCTGGAAGCGTACGGAAAGACCGCGGTGAACTATAACCGCGACGTGGAGGCGTTCCCCGTACTCAGGCGCATCCTTGAGCGTATCACCGGCATGGAGGCCTTTTACCGTTCACCTACCGATATGGGCGTGAACCGGGCCGGGTTCGCCATCATGGACGACGAGGAGGTGCAGGAGGCGGCCAGGCAGGAGATTCTCAGGCGCTACTTCCGCTACCAGTGCGAATACGCCCTGGGCTTCGCCGAGAAGGGGACGCTCCAGCGGGTTGAGCTCCTGGTGAAGGAGTTCGACCTCAAGCCCGAAGACCGCAGTGTCGTGGGACCGGCGCGGGAAGCAGCCACCAGCGCCGTGCACAACCCGGAAAAAGGCAATGAAGGGATCTACTGCGGTTCGGCAGTGGAACTCAGGGACGGCACCATCATCACGGGGTGCAACTCTCCCTTCATGCATGCGGCATCAAGCCTGATACTCAAGGCAGTCAAGCATCTGGCGGAGATACCCCCCCGGCTTGACCTGCTCCCGCCCGTCATCACCGAGTCGGTGCGCAACTTCAAGACCGAGATCCTCAACGAGAAGAGCGTAAGCCTGGATCTGGAGGAGACCCTCGTGGCGCTGAGCATCTCCGCCACCACGAACCCGGCGGCGCGGCTTGCCCTGGAAAAGGTCAAGGAGCTCAAGGGCTGCGAGGTGCACATTACCCACATGCCCACGCCGGGAGATGAGGCCGGACTGCGCAAGCTCGGGCTGAACGTGACGAGCGATCCCAACTTCGCCACGAAGGACCTGTTCATATCGTGATGCGAAGGGGGAAGAGGTTATTTCTTTTTTTTGTCCAGGGCCTTCTGCAGCTTGTCTCCGAGGGAGCTGAACGACCCCTTTGACTCCCCTGTCCTGGTGAACCTGGTCCAGTCCCCCTCCTCGTTTCTGTCGCCCGGGGCAAGGGAGATCTTCCGCTGGTCGGCGTCGACCCGTTCGACGGTAACGGTGATGGCATCGCCCTCGCGCATTTTGTCCAGCGCCGCCGCGTCATGGTGCTGGGCCATGACCGATCTCGGCAGGAGCCCGGTGACGCCGGGTTCGAGCCTGACGAAGTAGCCGAAACGCTCCTTTTTCTCCAGGACTCCGGACACCACCTGCTCCGGCCTGTACCTCTGCGCGATGCCGATCCACGGGTCTCCCTCGGCCTCCTTCATGGATAGGGAGATCTTTCTGGATTCCGGCGAGATGTCCTTGATCATGACGTCCACCTCGTCACCGGGGCCTACCAGGTCTTCGGGCCTTTTCACCCGCTTCGTGTAGCTCATTTCCGATATGTGCACGAGGCCCTCGAGGCCGGGGGCTATCTCCACGAACACCCCGAAGTCGGCGATGCGGGTGACCTTCGCACGCAGGCGGTCGCCGGGTTTGAAACGGTTCAGCACTGTGTTCCATGGGTCTTCCTCGAGCTGCTTCATGGACAGCGAGATCCGTTTCCTGCCGGACTTCTCATCGTCCTCCACGGAAAGGACCTTGACCTCGATCTTCTCCCCGATATGGAGGATGTCCTCGGGGGAGAGGGTCCTGGACCAGCTCATCTCGGACACGTGCACCATGCCCTCGATCCCTTCCGCGAGCTCCACCAGGGCGCCGTAGGGCATGATCCTGGATACCGTCCCCTCGAGCACGGCACCGGCCTGCATGGTGCCGAAGAATGCCTCCTTCGCCGCCAGGCGCTCCTGCTCGAGCAGGGTCCTGCGGGAGACGATTATGTTGCTGGCGTCTTCCTCGAGTTCGGTGATGAGGAAGAGGTATGTCCTGCCGACGTGTATGTTCGGGTCTTCAACCCGGTACAGGTCCATCTGGCTGAAGGGGCAGAATGCCCTTCTCTTGACCACTTCCACCCGGTAGCCGCCCTTGACCTGTTCCAGAACCTTGCCCTCGATGGGCACGCCTTTTTCCAGGGCTTCCTGGAGAATGGCCAGCCCGCCGATGCCCGAGATGGCCTTGCTCAGCCTTATCTCACCGCCCTTCTTCGACATGACGAAGGCATCGATGGTGTCGCCGACCTCGAAGGGAATGGACCCGTCCTCGCCCGCCAGTTCGGCACGCTCGATGACTCCGTCGAGCTTATGCCCGGTATCAACGAAGATGTGCTCCCTGCCGATGGACAGTATTCTGCCCTTGATCCGGTCCCCCACCTGGATGGATGCCTGCTGCTCCCTGTCATAGGCCTCGAGCAGCTCCGCCATGGTTGTCGTGTCGTCGTCCGAATGATTGTCCTGTGTCATATATGACCTCGAGCGTCTCCGGTTTGATCAGGTAGAAGGATGGTATAGAGGAATTCTCCACAGGAGTAAATGGGAAACTCGAGCGGTTTCGGAAGATCGGTGGGCGAGGTGTCCTTTCAGAGAATGGTGAGCCACCGGTATTCCCGGACATGGTCCAGAAACTCGTATATGAGGTCCTGCTTGTCGGTGGAGCAGGCCCGGCTGGAGAAGACAAACCGCCAGCAGGGGAGCATTTCACCGCCCAGCATGTCGACGAGAGCACCGCTTCGAGTGATCCTGCCCTGCGCTCGCGCCACCCTGACAAGATGGGAGAACCGGATTGTGTACTCGCTGTGGGCATGGAGCCGTATCTCCCTGGGGAAGGAATCCAGCGAGAGGCCCCGGGCAAGATACGGCATAGCATCGGGTATGATGGGGTCACTCGAGTGCTCGCTGATGAAGACGGGGACACCGAAACTGCACAGGGCCTCCACCATCCTGATGGCGCCGATATTCAGATTGAAGGGTTTTTCTCCGGGCATGTCCAGTCCATAGGCATCTACGAGGGAAAGGGCATCGGGCGGCAGGTCGTGGGGATCGATCTCGGTCGCCGTATCGAGATCGCCGATGACCTCGTTCACGATGATGAGGTCGAGGCTTCCCCTGACAACCGGCATTTCATGGACGTCCGCCTGTATGAAGGCAACCTTTTCCGAATGGTCTCTCAGCCTCTGCCGCTGCCTTTTCAGCAGCCGGGGAGAGAGGTCCATCATGAAGACCCTGTGTACCAGGGCGCCGTGGGATGAGAGGAGTCCCTCCATGAGGCTGCCGTAGCCGCCCCCGATTTCGAGGATCGTCGCCCCGGGGTTGAGCACCCCGGATTCCAGGAGGGAATCACCCAGCATGGCCCCGTAACTTTTTGAGTATCCGAGGGCCCGGGCATAAGGGCTGGCAGGGCTCGCCAGGGTTTCGCAGATGGTGAGTTCCTTCATGAGGTCAACGGGGATCTCTCTATGGAAACCGCGGGTGCTGTTCATGCCCATGGCATTCGATCTATACAGGAATTGACCCCATTCATTCAAGTACGAATGCATTGATAGCCGGTGTTTTCTGTGTTATGTGCGCACCAGGAAAAGGAGGGACAGCTATGGCGAGGACGAAGGTGTGCGTGGTCTTCACAGCCCTGGTGTTCTGTATCTCAGGTATCGCTTCAGCCGAGCAGCCCAACCCCTATGAGGGGGACTGGGTAGCCGATATCGCGGCGGAGGTTCTCCCCTCGGTGGTGAATATATCGTCCATGAAGACGGTGGCGCAGCAGTCTCCCCTCTTCTCGGATCCCTTCTTCAGGGAATTCTTCGGCGGCGGAATACCACGGGAGCGGGTCCAGCGAGCCTTGGGCTCGGGGGTCATCGTGTCCTCGGACGGCTATATCGTGACCAACAACCACGTGGTGGGAGGCGCCGACAAGGTGGAGGTGAGACTGTCCGATGCCAGGGTCTTTCAGGCTGTCATCGTGGGAACGGACCCCAAGAGCGATCTCGCCGTCATCAAGATCAGCAAGACAGGGCTGCCAGCCATTAAGATAGGGGATTCTTCCAAGCTGCGCATAGGTGATTTCGTCCTGGCGGTCGGGAACCCCTTCGGTCTTGAACAGACCGTGACCATGGGCATCATCAGTGCACTAGGGAGATCGGGCCTCGGCATCACCGACTATGAAAATTTCATCCAGACCGATGCGGCCATCAATCCCGGCAATTCCGGAGGGGCCCTCGTGAACATGAGGGGTGAGCTCATCGGGATCAACACGGCCATTCTCTCCCGCACCGGGGGCAACGTGGGTATTGGGTTCGCCATTCCAGTCAACCTCGCCATGAGCATCAAGAAGAGCATCGACAAGTACGGCAAGGTCGTCAGAGGGTGGCTCGGGGTCATGGTACAGGAGATTACCCCGGAGCTTGCCCAGTCCCTGGGCCTCGCTTCCGTCAAGGGTGCACTCATCAACGAGGTGATGAAGGGGTCGCCCTCGGAAAAGTCGGGCATAAAGAGGGGAGACGTCATTGTCGCGATCGACGGTCAACCAGTGAACAACTCGGCAACCATGCGGTTCCTGATTTCCGAGGTCATGCCTGGTACCATGGTGAAGGTGAAGGTTATCCGGGACGGGAAGGAGAGGGTATTCCCGGTGGTCATAGGCGACCTCGCCAGGGCCCAGGTGCCAGAACATCAGATACTGATAAAGGACAACCGGTTTCTGGAAGGTGCCACGGTGGCCGATCTCTCTCCGGCCACGCGGGAGACCATGGAGGTCGATGCGAAGGTGCAGGGTGTCATGGTGATCGATGTGGCCAACAACTCGGCTGCCGCTAGGACGGGCCTCAAGCCCGGCGATGTCATCCTCTCCATAAACAGCAGGAATACGAGGAACCTCAAGGAATTCGAACAGGTCATCGGCACCCTCAAGGGTGTCAAGATGAGCATCAGTATTTACCGGGAAGGCATGGTCATGACCATGACCATCATCAGATAGTGCATGAGCGCAAAGGAATAGGCGCCATGAGGGCCGTTGTCCAGAGGGTGACGAGCGCCGGGGTGACCGTGCAGGGTGTCGAGGTCTCCCGCATCGGAAGGGGCCTGTGCTGCCTCATCGGCATCGAGGTCGACGACGGTCCCGACGACCTTGACTATATCGCCAGAAAGATCGTGGGACTGAGGGTCTTCGACGACGCGGCGGGGATCATGAACTGCGATATCACTGCGGCGGCAGGCGACCTCCTGCTCATCTCCCAGTTCACGCTGCTTGGCGATGCCCGGAAGGGCAGGAGGCCCTCGTACTCACGGGCTGAACCCCCCGAAAGCGCCAGGAAAAAGTTCGAGGATTTTCTCGCGCTGGTGAAAGGAGTCTTTGCAGGAACTGTGGAGACCGGACAGTTCCAGGCCATGATGGAGATCTCGATCGTCAACCATGGCCCGGTCACTATCCTGCTCGACAGCAGAAAGCTCTTCTAGGAGTGCCGGCTCATCCCTTTAGGGCGTTGATGCGCTCGATGAGCCGGGCCTCGGGCATGGCCCCGACTATGTCGCCCACCTTCTGGCCGTTCTTGAAGACCAGGAGATTGGGTATGGACCTGATCCCGAACTTGCGCGCCGTGTCAGGGTTCTTGTCCACGTCGAGCTTGGCGAAGACGATCTGGCCGGTATGCTTCTTGGCCAGGTTCTCCAGGATCGGCCCCAGCATTTTGCACGGCCCGCACCATTCGGCCCAGCAGTCCACCACGAGGAAGGGGTAGGTTGTCAATGCCTGGTCCAGGTCCTGATCCGTCAGGGTAATGGGGTGGTCAGGATCCTTCACGAATTTCTCATCAGCCATGGTTTCCTCCTGTCTTCATAGTATCAGGCCTTGTATCCGCCGTACGATGTCCCCTTGAGCCCGCTCACGTACTCGTTTGCGGCGAAGGCTGCAGTGGCACCGTCGCCACAGGCGGTCACCACCTGGCGAAGAAGCTTTCTCGTGCAGTCCCCGCAGGCGAAGATACCGGGGACGGATGTCCTCATGTGGGCGTCGACCGTGATATATCCGGCATGGTCCATGTCCACGAGACCTCTGAAGACCTCGGTGTTGGGGATGTTCCCGGTGAATATGAATACGCCGTCGACGTCCAGGGTCTTTATGCGCCGGGGATCGTGCACATCCCTGATCCTGATGGATTTTACTGCGGAGTCGCCGGCGATCTCCTCCACGACCGAATTCCACGCAAAGGAGATCTTCCCGTTGGACAGGGCCCTGTCCTGCAGTACGGCAGTGGCCCGCAGCCTGTCTCTGCGGTGGATGATGGTCACCTTCGCGGCGAAGTTCGTCAGATACAGGGCCTCCTGGACGGCCGTATCCCCACCGCCCACCACCGCGAGCGCCCCGCCCTTGTAGAAGGGGCCGTCGCAGGTGGCGCAGTAGGACACCCCCCTGCCAGTGAATTCCGCTTCCCCGGGGACGTTGAGGTGGGCATACTCGGTGCCGGTCGACAAGATCACGGACAGGGTCTTGAACTCGCCCGAGGAGGTGCTCATTTGCCAGCCCGCATGGCCGTCGACCCTGGTCGCCGCGATGGTGGAGAGATCGTCGTCCATGATCTCGGTGCCGAACCTGAGGGCCTGCTGGGTGAAGCGCTCAACGAGTTCGAACCCGCCGATCCCTTCGGGAAAGCCGGGATAGTTCTCGATGAGGTCCGTGGTGGTTATGAGGCTCGGTTTGAAGGCGCTCCTGATGAGCAGCGTCTTCATGTTCGCCCGTGATGCATAGATGCCTGACGTCAGACCGCCCGGGCCTCCGCCGACAATGATCACATCATACATATGCGATGCCTTTCGTGATGGTATGGTGCTGTGGTAATATCATGTCAATCCCATGCAATGGCTGTGGTATAATAACAATAGAAACGATCTCACCGGAGGTCAAGACATGAAGAAGATTATTTTCTCATCGATGGTATTCCTGCTCTTTCCCGTTATGTCCCACGGGGCCGGGTATGTCCTCGCCACGTACGGTTCAGGGGGCGAGGTCGAGGGACCCAGCTACGGTATCGAAATGGGGGGCATCTTTCTTTCCCCCTATCATCCAGCCGGCGGCGCCTTCAGCGTGGGGCTCGGCATCAGCGTTGCTGACACCGACGAAGACCCCCCCGATAGGATCACGAAGACGTACAACGACGGCAATGAACAGGAGGTCCATGCGACCTTCGGGGCCGAGATCACCCCTGCCTTTTTCGGCGTTGCGGGCATCGGGTACGCAAGCCAGGACACCGTGCAGCCGGACGGGTTGGGGGGGAAGGACTCCGAAACGGACAGCCATGCCTCCTGGTTGCTCGGGGTACGCTACGTGATGGAGTGGTTTAATATCGGTGTGGGGTACCACAATCGCCGAGGGGTCATGGCCGGCCTCGGTATTGCGTTCTGAACGGGCCGTCTTTTCCCCGGTGCTTCAGGTGATCCCCTGAAAGGGGGTTTCTTTCGCGGAGAGGGCGTTGGTACTACGTGAAGATATCGAAGAGAGCGACTTTCACCGTTCTTTGCCTCCTGATCGCGTGCAGCGGCTGCTCGAGCCTCCAGAACTATACCCTCAAGGCGGCGCCGGCACGTGCATCGATCATGTCCGGGGACTACGGGACCGCGCTTTCCGTTTTCCCCGAAGAGACGGCACGAGGCGGCAACGAGGTCCTGATCCGCATGGAACGGGCAACCATTCTCCAGGGCCAGGGCCTCTTCGAAGAGAGTTCCCTCGAGTTCGAAGAAACCGCCAGCAGGATCAGGGAGCATGAAGACAAGGCGGTCATTTCCGCCAGCAGGACCGCCGCCCAGGCCGGCACCCTGCTCATCAACGAGCAGGTCATGCCCTATGAGGGCGAGGACTTCGAAAAGATCATGCTGCATGCGCTCAATGCGGTAAACTATCTCATGAGGGGTGATCTCGATGGTGCCCGTGTAGAGGTGAGACGGTCCTACCAGCGGCAGGAGGAACTCTCCGCCAGGCATCAGAAGGAACTCGAAAAGGCGCGTACCGAGGAGGGCTTCAACCAATGGGAGCAGACCCTGGAGCAGGCGGATAAAAGCGGATACGACACCCTGAAGGAGAACTCGGACAGGGTCGTCAGTGTCTATCACAATGCCCTTGCGTCCTACGTTTCGGCCCTCGTCTATGAGCTGAACAATGAGCCGGATGAGGCGTATATCGACATGAAGAAGGCCTACGAGGCGTACCCCTCATCCCGCTCCATCCGCATGGACCTGGTGCGGTTGAGCAGGAAAGCCGGTTTCAAGGAGGACCTCGAACGCTGGGAAAAAGCGTTCGGGAAAGCCGAACACGCACCCGAAGGGTCAGTGGATGTGTTTGTCCTTTTCAGCCATGGTCTTGCCCCGGTCAAGGAACCCCTGAGCCTGCCCATACCCATCAGTCGGGGGTTTGTGGTTGCATCCATGCCGGTGTACCGATTCAGCCCGTCGGGGATCTCCGGCGCAGTGATCAGGGCGGGCGCAGAAGGGGAAGAGACCGCGACGGTATGCGACATCGATGCCATTGCGGCACGCAACCTCCTGGACACATTCCCAACCCTGTTCGTGAAGCAGGTTGCCAGGTCTTACCTGAAGGCACGGGCCGTCGGCGGTATGGCCCGGGAGCACGGCGGTACGGGGGCGCTTCTGGGATCGCTGTTTTCCATGGTGACCGAGCAGGCCGACCTGAGGACGTGGTCCACGCTGCCCAAGCAGATTCAGGCCGCCCGGCTCTTCGTCCCCCGCGCCGTGTCGGAGATCTCCGTCCAGGCCTTCCCGGGAACCCGGCCGGAGACCATCGCGATTCCCCCTGGCGCGCGGCACGTGATCGTACTGGTCAGGCACACGGATGCGGGATTGAGCATCCACACGAAATCATATTAAAGGAAAGGAGGCACACCGATGAGTACCCATAAGGCATTTCTGGTGCTGATTGCAGTGATGGTGTTCGCCTGCGCGGGCACGGCGCCGAACATCCTGTCCGTTCAGGCGGGACCTGCAGGCGTGAGCTCAAGGCAGATCGAGATCAACGACAGGTTCATCGAGAGGACCGTCAGCTTCGGCGAGGTGAGCATCAAACCCCTGGCCGCGGCGGGGATGTACGAGGCCCAGGTGAACCTCGCCAATGGAAGCGACCGTGACGTGGCCTTTGAATATCGTTTCATCTGGTATGATGCGCAGGGATTCGAGCTGTCGCAGGTGACCTCATGGCTTCCGGCGGTCCTGGGGGCAAAGGAGGCGAAGTGGTTCCGCTCTTCAGCACCCGCGCCGGATGCCGCATCGTTCAAGCTCATGGTCCGCAAACCCCACCCGGTGACCTCCACAGGGTCGTAAACGGGAAACAGGAGGGAGATGAAGCATGAAGAAGACAATAGTGATCCTTGGTCTGGCAGCGCTCGTGATAGTGGCGGCAGGGTGTGCCAGCACCCCGGCCGTGAGTTACGGCAGCCCCGACCAGGTGGAGACCGTGACCACGGATTTCGGATCGACGGACCTGCAGATGATCGCCGAGAAGATGGTGAATTCGCTGCTCGCAAGCCCGATCCTCGCCTCTGGGAAACAGCCGGTATTCTACGTGCAGACCGTGCGGAACAGGACCGACGAGCACATCGACACCAAGGCGGTGACCGACAAGATCAGGGTGACCCTGCTCAGGTCGGGCAAGGTGAAGTTTACCGCCATCGCCGAGGTCAAGGACGAGCTGGTGAATCAGCTCGAGTTTCAGGCGAGTTCCGGAATGGTGGACCCCGCCACCGCCCGGTCCATCGGTAAGCTCGTGGGTGCGGACTACTTTCTCTATGGAGAGCTCGCCTCCATCAGAAAATCTGCGGGCCGCCTCAAGGATGTGTACTACAAGTTCACGCTGAACCTCGTGAACATCCAGAACGGCCTCATCGAGTGGGCCGATGAGAAGGAGATACGCAAGCAGGCAAAGAAGCCGCTCCTGGGGGGATGACAGGTTTGGCTTGACGTGGTGCAGCCGAAACGGATACAAAGCGATGTCGATCGCAGATGGGGAGGTGGTGCCAATGGATATGGAGCGTAAGCTCGAAAAGGTTACCAGCAGGACAATGGTACTCTTCGGGACCATTGCGCTGCTCGTGCTCTTCTCTAACCCCAGGTGGTGGTCCTGCCTGATCGGCTTCATCCCTGTCGTCGCTGGAGAGGCTCTCCGATTCTGGGCCACCGGTCATCTCCGGAAGAACGAGGAACTCACGACATCCGGTCCCTACGCCCACCTTCAGTCACCACTGTACCTGGGCAGCTACATGATCGGCACGGGACTGTGCATCATGGCCCTGAATCCGGTCGTGTGGATACTGGCGAGCCTCGTCTTCTTCATATCCTATGTCCCCAGAAAGCAGGAGATTGAATGGGGGAGGCTGGAACGGAGGTTCGGCGAGGAGTTCCTGAAATACAAGCGGGAGGTCAGCTACTTCTTCCCCCGGCTCGATCCCTACCCTGAGGGGAGCAAGCATCTCTGGTCCTTTGCCCAGGCCATCGAGAACACCGAGCATCAGACGGCTCTCGCAGTCATGTTCATCGCATTTCTCATCGTAGCGAAACTCTTCTGGTGAGACAGGTGCAGGAGCAGTTCATGCAATGAAGGCCCGCCGGGGTACATCGTGCCCCGGCCTCAATACGTTCCGCTTCATCGCTCTGGCATCTGCGTCTCGGATAGGGTATAGTCAAGGAAGCATCTTCATAGTTGATCTTTCGTGTGCTGCGAAGTTCGTATGCATTCCCTCCTTTGTACAAGCTGACGAGTGACCGGGAGTCACGTCGTTGAGATGTGGAGGGAGCACATGATGTTCTGCCCGAAGTGCGGCGGTTCAGTAACCCGAGCCGATCGTTATTGCCGTCTCTGCGGGGTCGACCTTCCATCACATTCCTCCGGCGCGGAGAACCGCCTCGTGACGATTCTCTGCACGGATCTGTGCGGTTATTCCCCCCTTGCCGAACGGCTCGACCCGGAAGACCTCAGGGAGTGCATGGCCAGGATCATGGGGGAGGTCACAACGGCCATTACCCGCTATGATGGCACCATCGAGAAGTACATCGGCGATGCGGTGGTCGCCATATTCGGCCTGCACAGGGTGAAAGAAGACGATCCCGTCAGGGCGGTTCTTGCAGCCCGGCAGGCGCACCGGGCGGTGGAGCACATCGATCTTCCCCGGGGCCTGCGGCCCCCTGCCCCCCTGAGACTGCACACGGGCATCAACACCGGGGAAGTTATCGTGGATTTCAATGTGAGCGCAGCCTCACCCCACGGCACCCTCGGAAGACCCATCAATATTGCGTCCCGGCTCTGTGACCTCGCATCCGAAGGGGAGATACTCATCGGTGAAGCCTTGGTCTCCACCGTGATGAGGTATTTCAATATCGAATGGAAGGGAAACCGGATGTTCAAAGGCATCCAGACACCTGTCCACGTGTACAGCGTGCTGGACGAAAAGAAGACGCCGGTGGCCGTTCATCGTGAAGGCGGCCTGACCTCGCAGCTGGTGGGGCGGGAGCATGAGCTTTCCATCCTTCTTTCTGGGGCTCGAGGTATCGCCGCGAAACGGAAAGGGGTGATCTGTATCAATGGAGAGGCAGGAGTAGGCAAGAGCAGACTCATAGGGGAATTCAGAGATCGCCTCGGAACAGGCTCGTCCTTTCTCATGGCATCATGCGTCGACCATGCGGGATCCATCCCGTACTTCCCCCTCTACAAGCTCATTCCGCCTGCAATGGAGCTGGTCGGCCTAGGCAGGAAGGTGAAGGAGAATTCGTGGAGTACCCCGGGCGGTGCTGAGCATGCCGATCACGTCAGGTGCCTGATGGCGGTCTTTGGAGGGTCCCCGGCAGGAGGCCATGGATCACGGCGGATCATCAGGGAGAGGCTCATCGACGCCGTGCATTGGCTCTTCCGGGAGGTCTCTTCTAGGATGCCGCTGGTCGTGTGCATCGAGGACATCCACTGGGCCGACCAGAGCACCCTCGACCTTATTGCCTATCTGGTGAACTCATGGGGGCAGGAGAGCCCCTGGCTGATGGTTTTTTCCCACAGGCCACACTGGGTCCCGGGGTTTGCGGCGACAAGGATCAACCTGAAAGATCTTTCACAGGAGGATGTGGGCCGCATGCTCTCGTCCATGCTCGATGTCCCGTCCGTTCCCGATGAGATGGTGTTGTCCATGACTCACGCAACTGGGGGAAATCCGTTTTTCCTGGAAGAGATGGTAAACTATCTCCTGGAAAAGGGGGCAGGCGTGACCCTTCAGGGACGTGAGGCCGCTCCCTGGGAAATCCCAGCATCGCTCCATGGCCTCATAGCCTCACGCATCGATAGCCTTGACGCCTCATCCAGGCGTATTCTTCAGGAAGCATCGCTGATCGGGAGGACTTTCCATGAGGGACTGCTGGCTTCAGTAAGTTCACAGGCGCTCGAGCTTGAGGAGGGCCTCGATAGTCTCGTCAGACATGGCTTCATCCACCAGGAGGGCGGGGGGGAGTACATTTTCAGACATGACATAATCCGCGACGTGGCCGGCAGGTCGCTCCTGAAGAAAGAACGCAGGGCGATCCACGGGCAGATCGGCCGGGCCCTGGAAGGGTCCACGGGTCCTGTCGAAGGTAGTGTGAGCGGGGTGCTTGCCTATCATTTCACCAGGGCACAGGAGTATGAAAAGGCCGTTCAGTGCTGCCTTGATGACGCCGTACGGTGCCGGGTGTCGGGTGCATGGGTCGAGGCCTCGATGCAGTATTTCGCTGCTGAGCGTATCCTTGAGTCACAGGCGAACCTTCCGGGTCGCACGGAGATGCTCCGGGACGTGAGGGAGGGTATCTGGAACTGCTGTCGTGTCTTCAACCCCGCCCGGGCAATCACTGCGCTCGAGGCCCTTGCGATCCACTATCGGAACATGGGGATGAGAAAGGAAGAGGCCTATTCCTTCATACGCCTCATCAATCTCTATTCACAGCTGGGTCTATTTGGAAAGGCTCTCCATGCTTATGAGTACGGACTCTTGCTGTGCAGCGAAGACCCTCTGCTCACTGCCGCCGCACGGACCGCCGTTGCCTATACCCACACCTTTCTCGGCAGGCCGCTGGTCGCGCTGGAACTGCTGGAGTCGGCCAGGCCCGTCCTGGAGTCGTCCGACTTGTTTCTCCGTGCGATCAATGCCCTGAGCACCCTGGCGGCAACGGTCTGGAAGGCCGACATGAAGAGTGCGGACGCGTGGTATTCACGAACCAAGGAATTGAGCGCCGATTACATGGATATCGACCTCATGGCTGATATGTGGCTTGCCCACATCTGCTGTCTTTTGGGGAGGTTCGAGCAGGCGCGCAGGGTCCACGACGAGGTTTCGATCCGGGAGAAGAAGCTCGGCAGAATGGCGGGAGGGCTGTCTTACCTGAGGATACAGGGCTCGATCTATTTCAGGGCCCGTTACTTCGGAGACATTCCGGGAGCCCGGGCAGACCTTGCACGGTTCGATGTCCTGGGCTCCAACATCCTTGGCGCCGGATATCTCAAGGAACTCTACACGGCCTGGATCGCCCTCGAAGAAGGCCGTGTCTGCGAAGCCCATGACCGTGCCGGCCAAGCGCTGCCAGGTCTCAGGGAGGGCTTCGCCAACAGGGTTCCCTATGCCCTCAACACGCTGTCCGAGGCCAGGCTCCTCATGGGTGACGCCCAGGGAGCATCCCGGGCTGCTCTTGAGTGCATCGAGTGGAATGAACGATACGGCAACGGTGACCAGCTCATATGGGCCTTGAGGATGTATGCCGAGGCCTGTGTGCTCATGGGGGAAACGATCCCGGCGAGCGACGCACTCGTGAAGGCCTGGCGTCTTTCCCGGGCCTCCGGCATGAAACCTCACCAGGCATGGATTCTCGAATCCTGTGGGAATCTCTTTCGCCACGAGGGCAACGTCCAGGGCGCGGTTCGGTATTATGGCGCCTCGAAAAGGATCTGGGAAAGGATGGGCAATGCAGCCCAGGCGAGCAGGGTTGCGGCCCGGGAGCGTTTCGTCAAGCAGACATGACCCCTCGTGCAGGGTCGGGTCGATTACCATTCTGTAACCTGTCAGCCCATGGCCGGAGTGGAGCCGAACAGCGGAGAGAACGCCTCGATACCTGTCTTCCCCGGCGGTGAGGAGAAAAAGCTGGTGTGGCCCGGGTCCACTTGAATCACATTCATGTTCTCACGGGTTCCGATCGATAGGATACGTGAGAGTTGGGCGATGATGCCCGGACCGTTCTTTGACAATCTGCGGGAAGTGCCATGTGCGCTCTTTGGCTGCAGAGACCGCACATGGGTAAAAGAGTAACAGGAGCAGCGTTCAGCACCTCACGGTCAGTACGAGAGGGGTCGACAGGGATGCTCATGGTTTGGGGGCTCCGGAGATCGACTCCTTGCACACGCCAAACCACAGGCAACTGTGGGACGGAAAGCCACGGGTCCTCTCCCGGTCAGCCGGACGGACAGCCGGGCCGCCTGAGAAGGATTCTGCAGAACAGTCTATCACTGCCACACCAGGGGTAACCCTGGGCCGGAAAGCCACGGGTCCACGCACGATTGGACAGCCGGGTTGCCTGGAGAACCTCATCAGAAAGGAGTTTTTCATGAAGAACAAGAGCTTCTGTGCTGCTCTCTGTATGGTCGGGCTGCTCATGCTCCCATACCCTGCATCGGCACAGCTGGTGCCCCTGTCCGATGATCAGCTCGGCGAAGTCATCGGTCAGGCAGGGATCGCCATTGACCAACACTTTGACAGTATGTCGGTGGTGGGTGGTCTCCTGAACTACAGCGACATCACCATCATCGGTTCGGTGGACTCGAGGGGGACCTATAATGTCGACTCGAACTTCCTCAAGGAGATGGCCATGCCGGGCTTCGGCATGACCGGTCTTGGCCTCATGGGACTCGGGTCGCTGGGCCTCGGAACCCACGTGATCGACATGACCATCGACATCGACCAGTTCACCATCGGTGCCATACGGATCGGGAACGACACCACAGGCCCGAGCCTCGGCAGCCTCTCCATTTACGGATTGCATGCAGACGTCAAGGGAACAGTTTCGATATGGACACACTAGAACGCACAACGTTGCTCTTTTACCCCATTCCTCCCGGACATCCCGCCTGAGGCTCGGCGGGATATCTTCTCCATCGCAGAAGCTACTGGCGGATGAGCCGTGTATGCTCCACCCCGTCCTGGCCGACCGGGTCCGATCGCCGGTGCGCCGTGATGTCGATGCCACCCCTGCGGGTATAGAAGCAGGTAACGCGTAGCGTATCCAGGGAGCATCGTTCCATGAGATCCACGTAGATGAGCTCGCTCACCTCTTCCGCAAACCCCCTGTGGTCCCGGTAGGAGCAGATGTACCTGAGCAGGGATGCGTGGTCGATGACCCTGCCGCGGTAGCGTACCTCCACCGTTGCCCAGTCCGGCTGCCCCGTTATGGGGCACGAGGTCTTGAGAAGATTCGAGGTAAGGGCCTCTTCCGTCTGCCCCTGTCCGCAGGACAGGAGGTCAGGTGTTCTGGTGTACGTGTCTATGGTTATGTCCTGGGTGTCCAGACAGGTTCCCCCGAGCTCTTTCCAGGATGGTGCGTCCTGGGGAGAAACGAGATCCGCCACGTTTATCGACAACCACCCTGTCTTTAGAATGCTGCCGAGGTCCTGCCCGATCACTTGCCTCAGTTCTTCTCTGGAGGAAAACCGTTCGTACGAGAGACCGCCCAGGTAAAGCTTGAGCGATTTCGATTCCACGATGAACCCGCTCTGTACGGGATATGCGAGATCAAGGATGCCTGCTTCGGGCTTGCCCTTTTCGTCGAGCCAGGAAAGCTCGTAAGACCTCCAGAGGTCATAGCCGTGTACCGGTATCGGGCACGGTTTTCTCTGTATGGCGCACAGCACGGAAGGGTCACGCCTGACGGGCTGATTCACCTTCCTGCCCAGCGGCAGCCTGCTCACGAGAGGTACCTCGTGGGATCAATTCCCGCATCGAATTCCAGTGCGTACTTCCGTTCGAGGCAGGTGGCGCAGGTGCCGCAGTGGAGGTCGAGGCCCTTGTAGCACGACCACGTCATGGTGAAATCGAAGCCCAGGTCCCTGCCGATCCGTGCGATCCCGCGTTTGTCGAATCCGGAGAAGGGGGCTTTGACCATCACCTTGGTGAAGGTCCCGAGGGTCGAGGCCTGGGACATGGCGTCTGTGAACTCGCTCGTGCAGTCAGGATAGACGGGATGGTCACCGGTGTGGGATGCGATGAGGACGGTGCCTATCCGGTGCGTCTCCGCGTATCCCGTTGCGATGGCGAGCATGATCCCGTTCCTGAAGGGCACCACCGTGGAAGATATCGAGTCCGGGCGGTACGGGCCGTCAGGTATCGCTTCTCCGGACTGCAGCAGGCTCGAGGTGAACAGTGCATTGATGAAAGGGAGCCCCACCTCGGTGAACGTTGCGCCGTACTCCTGGGCAAGCCGGCGGGCCATGTAGACCTCCTTGGCTGCATGCTTGGACCCGTAGTCGAAGCTCAAGGCATGGACAGCCGCATACCGCGGCCTTGACCAGGCAAGGAGCACCCCTGAATCCATACCTCCAGAAAGCAGGATAACGGCATCTTCCATCATACCCCCCGCTGATCGTCGAATATCAGGATATGGAGCCTCGGTGTCATCCGGAACCCGCTGTCCCTGCAGAAGGCGAAAACGGAAGCCATCCTCGCCAGCTGTTCCTCCCTGGTGGATCCCATGGGCATGACGAAGACCTTCTCTGCAGGGGTGGCGTTGTCTGTGATGAACCGTCCGATCTCGTCAAGGGAGGCCCTGTCATCGGCAATGAACTTGAGATAGTCCGCCTTTCCCACGGTTTTTCCTGATACGTGCCACCTCCCCTCGATGTGTTTGGGGCTCAGGACAACGGTCGCGTTCGCCAGGTCGGGAATGCCCGCCTTGCCGCTCGTCTCATAGAGGATGCGGTAGCGCCTTTTTACGAGTTCACGGTGCAGGTCTTCCAGCCCGGTCTCCCACTGCAGGAACGGCTCCCCGCCGGTTATCACGATGTCCCTGCACCTGTACCGCTCGATCCTGTGGAGAATTTCGTCACCCTGCATTTCAGAGAACTCGTGCCAGGCATAGCTGGTGTCACACCACGGGCACAGGGGTTCGATGCATCCGCCCAGGCGGACGAACACCGAGGGCAGGCCGATCAGGGGGCCTTCGCCCTGGAGCGAAAGGAAGATCTCGGTGACCACGAGGTTCATGGTTCAGGCAAAGATGTCAGAATGCGCCATGCAGGACCTTCTGGGCACCCTTGAGGATGGTGTTCAATACAACGAGAGGCGTGTCCCGCGGGTCGAACAGGGGCGAAGGCATGTCGAACGTGAAAGGCAGCACGGTGGTGAGCTGGACCGCCCCGATGGGACAGCCCTTCACGCGCTTGACCTTTTTCGCCCGCAGGTTTCCCCTGACCTCGGTGCAGTCGCCGATGAGCACGCATGTCCCGTCGCCCGCATCCACATCCCCCTCGAAGATGCCGGTGACGATTGCACCCCCCGACGCACGTTTGAGCGATCCGGGCCTCCGGGCATCGATGGTTCCCAGGCACCCCTTGACCGCCGCCATGCAGCCGCCGTAGCATATTTCATGGGTGTTTGGCCCGATCCCCTCGTAGAAACGGATGGGGGTTTCCACCTTCTGGATATCCTGAAACTCGCTCACGACCCCCGAGGTCCTGGCGGCGAGTTCGGCGATGGAGATATCGCCGTGCACCGACACCGAGTCGGGTTCGATGGATCCGTACCCACGCTCGGAGGCGATTTTGAGGTGGCGGACATCGGAGGGCTTGTACCCGAGGATCTGGGCGGCCACGACATCGGCGGCGATGGGGTCGTTGCTGATCATGACGAGCCCCAGGTGGAAGGGCTTGGCGCAGGACTCGAAGCCGTGCCCGATGGTGATGGCATCGCTGATGACCATGTCCGGGTAGCCGATCTCCAAGATGTCCACGATCTTCTCGTTGAGCCGGTCGTCATGGTAGAGCATGCGCTCCTTGTGGAGCAGGCTTCCGATGTTGAGCTTCAGGGCATTGGTGATCTCGCAGCAGATGTGGAACTTCAGCTTGGGCATCCAGATCTTGAAATCCGCGTCATGGATGAGCCGCGGGCAGTGCAGCGTGGTGTGGTATCTCGCCCGGGACAGGGACACCTTCACGGAGCGGTCTTCGTTGAAGTCCACCACGGGCACCTTGTGCTTGAGGCCCATTTCATAGTACCCTGCTTCCTTGAAGACAAGCCTGGTGGGGATGGCGAACCCACCGGATTCTCCCACAGTCAGGTCCGAGATGGGGTAACGGCGGAGATGGTCCACCGTGGTGCCCACCAGGGAAGGGTGCGTGAATGCATGCATCGAGTAACGCTTGTTGGCAAAGACCACGTTGGGCTTGATCAACACCCTGCCCCGTGGGGTACGTCCCAGGAGTTCGAACCCTTCTGACACGACCGACGCCATCTTGACGGGATCATACTGATCCACCCTGCGCAGTAAGACCCAGCGGTCCTTTGGCATAGTCTCTCCTTTCGCATCGGACCGGTTATCCGGAAGGAAAGGGACGCGAATGCACCGTCCATCTCCCCCTCGTCTGGATGTCCGTTGAATGCACATTATACAGCACAGAGGAGGCAATGCCAATGGTCGTATGGGGGTCGTGGCTTTCCCCGTTCCTCATAGGTCTTTTCAGATATCCATTCACAGGGTTTGTATTTTCTGCTAGGAATACATACGACATGACAGTCAGGACAGGGAGATACTATGAAGATCATTGAAGACGCTCTCAAGCGGGGCGATAAGGCGCTCAACGAATACGAGTCCAAGCAGCTTCTGAACGCCTATGCCATCCCGGTGACCAAGGAATTCGTTGCGACGAGCATCAAGGATGCCCTCTCGTTCGCCCACCAGATAGGCTACCCGGTGGTTCTCAAGGGTTCTTCCCGGACGCTCACCCACAAGACCGAACACCGGCTCATAGAGCTCGGCATCGACAGTGACGACGCCCTCCAGAAGGCCTACAAGGCCCTCGAGGAGCGCGGCAAGGGCCAGCTCGACGGCATCCTCGTCCAGCAGATGGTCAAGGGCGAGCGGGAACTCGTGGCCGGCCTCATCCGCGACCCCCAGTTCGGCCCCTGCGTCATGTTCGGCCTTGGCGGCATTTTTACCGAGGTCCTCAAGGACGTCACCTTCAGGGTCGCGCCCCTGGAGATGAGGGACGCATACGAAATGATGGACGAGATCAAGGCGAAGAAGCTCCTCGACGAGTTCCGGGGCAAGCCGGCCGTGAACCGCGAGGTGCTTGCCAAGGCCCTGCTCAACCTCGGAAGGATAGGGCTCGAGGTCGATGAGGTGGCCGAGATCGACATCAACCCCATGATCATCCACGAAGACATGCCTGTTGCCGTGGATGCCCTGGTGGTGCTGAGGGACCCCAAGGCATAGCGTTTTCATGCCCCTGTTTCCCAAGAACGCCCTGTTCATGGCCCCCATGGTGGACCTGAGCCATGTGGCCATTCAGGACCTGGTGCGTTCTTTTTCCGGGTGCGACCTTCTCTACTCCGAGATGCTCAATGCACGCATCGTCCCGGTCGAGAAACCGGGCACCTCGGTGTACCTGAAGTGGACGAGACTGGACGACCTCATTTTCCAGATCGCAGGCAACGACCTGGATAGGATGAGGGAGTCTGCGGCCAGACTGAATGGCTTTTCCCCTTTCGGGATCGACGTGAACATGGGGTGCTGGCTCAAGAAGGTCACCTGCCACGGCTGGGGGGCCGGGCTCATGAAGGATGCCGTGCGGGCACATGCGGTCCTCTCCGAAGTCAGAAAGGTGGTGACCAGGTCGCTCTCCGTCAAGATGCGGATCGGCTACAAACCGGATGTGCAGGCCATGTGCGATTTCGCGGACATGCTGGTGGAGAGCGGCGCGGATTTCATCGTGATCCATGCACGCACCGTGGACGACGGCATGGCACGCAGTGCCAGGTGGGAGTACATCGCCGCGCTGAAGGGCCACGTCAGGGTCCCCGTGGTGGGCAACGGGGATGTCAGGACGGCCGGTGACGCCCTGAACATGTTCGCCGAGACCGGTTGCGACGGGGTCATGGTGGGCAGGCAGGCCATCGTCCAGCCGTGGATGTTCCGAGACATCAAGGCTCTCCTGGCCGGGGAAGACCAGCCCCCGCCACCACAGCTCAGAGACGTCATGCTTGACCTGCACCGGCTCCTTTCCGTGCACTTTTCCGCCGACGTGGCGCTCAAGCGCTTCAAGACAGCCATGGCCTGGCTGTCCCAGAACCTCACCTTCGGCCACCACCTCGCCAAGAGCGTGGGCAGGGAGAAGACCATGGAGGGGGCGGCCCGGTGCGTTCAGGGGGCGTTCGAGCGGGGCATCACCTGAACGTCCTTGAATTTTTCTCTCAAGGTGGTAGAACGTTCCTGAACCACGTGCACCGAGCTCGGTGCAGACTCTTCCCCATACCAAGGAGTGGCGCATGAAACAGATCGACCTGATGAAAGAGCTCCGGACCCCATCCGACAAGAAGATCGTCATGCTCGTGCTCGACGGTCTCGGCGGCCTGCCGGGTGAAAAAGGCAAGACCGAGCTCGAGACGGCCCGTACGCCGAATATGGACAGTCTATGCAGGGACTCCGTCTGCGGGCTGTCGACACCCATCGCCCCGGGCATCACCCCGGGCAGCGGCCCCGGCCACCTGGGCCTCTTCGGCTATGACCCGCTGGAATACCCCATCGGCAGGGGGGTGCTCGAGGCCCTGGGGATAGGGCTTTCACTGAACCCGAAGAGTCTGGCGGCCAGGGGCAACTTCTGCACACTGGACCCGGCGAGCGGTGTGATCACCGACCGCAGGGCGGGAAGGATCCCCACCGAGAAGTGCGCCGAGCTCGTCGGGAAACTCAAGAACATAACGCTCGACGGGGTGAGCATCATTGTGGAGCCGGTCAAGGATTACCGGTTCGCCCTGATCCTCGAGGGCGACGGGCTCGAGGAGGGCCTGAGCGAGACCGATCCCCAGAAGACCGGGCTCAAGCCCCTGAAGGTGGAGCCCCTCCACGCCGGTGCAAGGAAGAGCGCCGAGCTCCTGAACGCCTGGATCGACAAGGCCTTTGCCGTGCTCAGGGACGAGAGACCGGCCAACGGATGCACCCTGCGCGGCATCGCCAAGGATCCCGGGTTGCCATCCTACAAGGAGGTGTACGGCCTGGAGGCCTGCGCCATCGCCACGTACCCCATGTACAAGGGACTAGCGCGCCTGGTGGGCATGGACGTGCTCGATGCGGGAGACACCCTGGCCACCGAGCTCAGGACGCTCAGGGATGCCTGGAACACCCATGACTTCTTCTTTTTCCACGTCAAGAAGACCGACTCTGCGGGAGAGGACGGGAACTTCGACGCCAAGGTGAAGGTCATCGAGGAGACGGATGCCATCATCCCCGAGATCATGGCCCTCAAGCCGAACGTCCTCCTCATTACCGGCGACCACTCCACCCCGGCGGTCCAGAAATCGCATTCCTGGCACGAGCTGCCGGTGCTCTTCCATGCGGACAACATCCGTACGGACACCGTGGCCGAATTCGGCGAGCGGGCGTGCATGGCCGGGGGACTCGGACATGTCCGCCACGTGGACCTCATGCCGCTGGCCATGGCCCACGCGGACAAGCTGACCAAGTATGGCGCATGAGCGGAGGTCGAGATCATTGAAAGGCCAGAAGACGAAGGTAGGCCTCATCTTCGGGGGCGTCTCCACCGAGCACGATGTATCCGTCGTTTCCGCATCGTCCGTTGCGCGAAGCATTGACACGGAACGGTTCGATCCCATCTTCGTGGGCATCGACAAGAACGGCAAGTGGCTCCTCGGAGAGGGGGCCTTCGATGCGCTCAGCAGGGGGGGGAGGCAGGGGGTGGAACCGGTCGTGCTTTCCACCGACCCTGACAAAAGGGGGTTTCTTCACCTCGAGTCCGGTCGCCTGACATCGGTGGATGTCATCTTCCCGGTCCTGCACGGGCCCCGGGGGGAAGACGGCACCATTCAGGGACTCTTCGAACTCGCCGGGATCGCCTACGTGGGGTGCGATACCATGGCCTCCGCCATAGCCATGGACAAGGACATGACCAAGAGGGTCCTGGCCCAGCACGGTATCCCGGTGGTGAAGGGCACCAGCGTGACCAGATGGATGTGGACCACGGACCAAGACGAGGTCCTCAGAGAGATCGGGCAGACCCTGAAGTTCCCCCTGTTCATAAAACCCGCCACCATGGGATCGAGCATCGGCGTCACCAAGGTCACGGACATGGACGGGGCAGTCAAGGGGCTGGATTACGCCCTGAGCTTTTCAACCAAGGCCGTGGTGGAGGATTCGGTGGAAAAGGCCCTGGAGGTGGAGATCGCGGTCCTGGGGAATAACGAGCCCCGGGCATCCATCCCCGGTCAGGTCATCCCCAGCGGTGATTTCTACGACTTCGATGCCAAGTATGTGGACAACGCGAGCGAGCTCATAATCCCCGCGAAGATCAGCAAGGCGATGACCGAGGACATGCAGTTCGCAGCCGTGGAGGCGTTCGTGGCCATCGGCGGGTCCGGCATGGCCCGCATAGATTTTCTGGTATCTCCGGAAACTTTCTACCTCAACGAGATCAACCCGATCCCGGGCTTCACGAGCATCTCCATGTATCCCAAACTCTGGGAGGCATCCGGCATAGCCTACGTCGATCTCGTCACCACGCTTATCGATCTGGCCCTCGTGCGCCATGCGGAGAATCAGGCGCTCACGAGGACCATCGAGCTGGACAAGGGGCTGGGGGTGTAAAGACGACGAATCAGGAATTGCCGCGAGACGCCCATCTCAGTGGGATCGAGATGCTGAACCCGTAGAGATGCTCCCTTCCTGATTCCCTCCGGTAGAATCCTGCCGATGCGTGCTCCATCGAGCTGATGCCCAACGCGAGGCCTGCAGCGAGACCTACCCCTGCGCCGATGCCTATGTAGCCGGAATGCTCCTCGGGATCGCCCGTGACGAGGCTCGCCAGGAATCCTGCCATGGCGCCTATGCTCATCCCCAGGAGAGGGGTGGTGAACACAGGTCCCGCATCGGCGGCCTGCGCTGCGAGGGGAGGCACTCCGAGAGCGGCTATGAAGGCAAGAATGAGAAGAGACCTTTTCATGGGGACCTCCTTTCCCGTCACCCTGCGCTCCTGCCCGGGTTTCCGGCAGGGGGTGTACCTGGGTGACGCCTAGTTCAACGGCATGCTCAGGGTGAGCCCGTACACCGTTTCCTTCTTTCCTGACGGGGTCGTGTACGAGTAGAACATGGGGGACAGCTCATAGACTCCGAACGCGAGACCGATGAACAACCCCACGGCCGCCCCCTGGTAGATACGCTCATAGTGATCGCTGGGATGGTCCATGAAGGCGAGCGATGCCGTTCCTGCCAGCGCACCGATGCCAGCCCCCCACAGGGAATCGACCAGGACGACCTCGAGGGACGACGATGCAGCCCTGGAAACGTTGGGAAGAGAGATCATGGCAAGGCACAGGGCGAGGATGATGACGATCTTTTTCATGGGTATCTCCTTTTCATGTCAGATGGTTGAGCAGATTTTTCAATCCCCCGGCCCGGGCTTCGTTCCCCGAGGCCCTATGGGCGATGGCCTCGGTGATGATTTCCACAGGGTCAAGGGCGGGCAGATCCGCGAAGTGGCCTAGTTGCATACGGCATGCCCCGCAGTCCGAGACCACGGCGTCCACCCCCAGGTCCCGTATGGGACCGGCAGCGATGACGCCCAGCCTGCGGGAGGCATCCTGATTACGCTTCTTGAATCCATAGGTTCCTGCCATCCCACAGCAGTTGTCGTCCAGCACATGGAAGGTAAGACCCTCGATCAGAGCGAACAGCCTGGCAGCCGGGTACCCGATGCCCAGAGCCCGCAGGTGGCAGGGGATGTGGTAGGCTATGGTGCGATCGAGCCTTCCCAGCCCCCCTTCCTCGCCTGCGCCCTGCAAGAGGGGCAGCAGGTACTCGTAGACGTTGTAGGTGTTCTCCGCGATCTTCTTTCCACCGGGTACATCCAGGATTCCCGGGTAATCCCGCATGAGGGTCAGCCCGCATGAGGTGCAGGCATACACGACATCGAATCCGCGGTCGATGTATTTCGTGAGGACAGCGGCGTTTTTCTGGGCAAATTTCCTCGCTATGTCCAGATCTCCGTTGCCGAGAGCGGGAAGCCCGCAGCAGGTCTGGCGAGGCATGACGACCCGGCAGCCAACGGAGACCAGCAGGTCGCGTATTTTCCTGCCGATGTCCGGGCGGTTGAACCCCAGGTGACAACCATAGAAGAAGACCACCTTCCTGCCCTTGCCCTTCCTCCTCCTGCCGCGCTCGAGGTTGATGAAGCTGAATGCCGGGAGATCGATTTCCCCCGATATTCCGAGCATGCCCAGGAAGCCCCTGGCGATGGGCCATGATTCAATCCTGTTGACTAGAGGAGCGAGGGTCGACCCCAGCTTGTTGAAGTGGAAGGCGTTGGCAAAGATGTGGGCGGTTATCGGGCTCAAGTGTTCGTTGCCGTATTTGAGCTGGGCCTTCAGGATGATCTCGGCAACTTCCACCCCGTACGGGCACGACACCTGGCACCTGCGGCACTGGCAGCAGTACTTCACCCACTCGTCCACCGATTTTTCCCCGTCGAGGCGAAACCGCTGGGCGTCCGGGCCGGATTGTTTCGGCCCCGGAAAGCGGGGCTCGACCTTGTATATCGGACAGTTCTCCACGCAGATGGTGCAGCGCATGCAGTGCTCAAAGGTCATAGGAGCATCCTCTCGCACATCTTTGCCGCCTTGAGTCCGGTGGCCAGCGCCATGCCGTGGCCGCATCGGTACTTCATGATCTCGCTGCGGGCCAGAATGCTTCCGCACACAAAGAGATTCTTCAGCCCGCTCATGACGGGCCTGAAGCAAGAATCCACCTCGATGCCCGAGCCCTCGATGGGATGGCCGGTGGTGAAGAAGTCGTTCCAGAACCAGTCGTTCCGTGGTCCCGGGATATCGACGGGGAGACCGAACACGATCTCCTTGACCGCGTCCCGGGTTGCAAAGAGGCCCCCGCTCACGAAGGAACCCGTGGCGAGGATGAATACCCGGCCCTGGACACGTGACGGCCTTCCCGAAGCTGCCAGGGTTACGGCCTCCACCATGTCTCCGCGTGTCTCCACACTGGAGATCGCGTTGCCCCAGAACACGTCACCGCCCCGGTTCTGGAATGCCGCCTTCAGCGCACGGAAGAGCCTCAGTCCGGGAATGGACGGTGGCAGGGTGGGGATCTCGAAGACGTCGCGTCCGATACGGGCCGATATGGCGTTCATGAGGGACACGGGATTTCTCAGGCCGAGCACGGCCGGGACGGCGACCCTTCCGGGAGGGATCTCGAGACCAGAGAGCCAGGTGCAGAAGTCATCCACGAACCCTTCCTCTTCGAACCTGGTCGCTATGGCCAGTGTCGACGACGCCCCCGCATCATAGATCGAGAAGCTGGTGTTCGGAAGTCTCGACGTGATGTACGAGGGGTAGAAGTCCCGTATTCCGTGGAAGGAGATTACATGGAGGTGCTCATCCCTGCATCCCTGAGAAGCCTCCATGGTCCGTGGCACCAGGCACGTGGTCTTGAAGGTGCCGATGGGGGTCAGGATTTCGCGGTTTCTCCTGGTCGTTCCCACATAGGGCGAGGGGCCCTCGGCCATGAGATCCCTGAACATCTTCAAGGCATCTTCAATGCCCTTTCTGCCGACCAGGCGATAGGGGTGCCCTTCGGGCAGTTCCCCCATGGCCTCGAGGGGGCGCTTCCCGATATCGAGCACGTCGATGCAGCCCGTGGACAGGCTGCACACCGGATCACCCCGGGAGACGAGGGCGGTCCTTAGACCCTTGCCCGCTAGGTGGATCGCGGCCGTCAGACCGGACATCCCTCCGCCGATGACCACCACGTCGTGCAGGGAATCATTCATGGCGCACACCCATGTTGAGGATGCCCAGGTAGATGCTCTCGATGAGCTGCTCCTCACGGAGCTGGTCGCCCCACAACGCCGGCCTGATCCCCTTGAAGCGTCTCTGGAGGAATTCCTTCAGGATGGTGATGGAGGCATCGGGGCTCACCCGGCCTATCTCCTGCATGATGCCCAGTGCCCGGTACGTGCAGAAACCGCCCTGGCAGGGCCCCATGCCGAGCCGCGTGCGGTGCTGGATGTCTCCCACATACTGGGTGCCCATGGTATTGATGGCATGCTCCACGGTACGCCTGGCCACGAGTTCGCACTCGCACACGATGTCATCCATGGTCGAGAGCCGCTTGGAAAGCGGATACCCGCTGAGCTCGTCCTGGCCTTCCAGCGCCAGCTCCGCGGTCCTGCATGCGGCCTTCAGGCCGAAGTGGGCCATGACGGCATCCACCGTCTTCTCCGCCATGAGGCGGTACGTGGTCAGTTTGCCTCCCAGGACACTGAACATGCCGTTTGCATGATCGATGACCTTGAACCCCCGGGAGATGGAACGCGCATCCCTGGCGGATACCCTGAGCAATGGCCTGACGCCGGTGTATGCCCTGATGAGTCGGGTCGTCCCGAAAACGGGAATCATCTGCTCGGCCTGGGTCGCCACGATGTCGACCTCGGCCGGATCGATCTCGAGATTGTTCGGATTGGAGACCGGGATGGATGTGGTACCGGCAAGACACACGGCTTCGTTGGGCACGATGATGTCCCCGTCCGAGGGTGGCCTGAGCCTGTTGATGACCATGTTGGTGAGCCGGTGGTTCGTTATGATGAGGCTGCCCTTGGACAGGGACATGGGAACGGATACGCCGCCGAGCCTGGCGACCCTGTCGCCCCAGGCGCCGGTGGCATTGATGAGGACCCTTCCCCTGATCTCCTTGACCTGGGATGTGAGGCGTTCCCGCGCCTTGACGCCGACGCAGCGTCCCTTTTCCTGGATGACCTCGACGACCTCGTGGTGTGTCAGGATACCTCCCCCCCGGTGGCGCGACGTGTAGGCGTTGAGCATGCACAGCCTGAACGGGTCGATGGAACAGTCCGGGACGCTGATGGCCTCTTCCAGGGTCGGGTTCAGCGTCGGCACCAGATCCAGGGCCTTGGTTGGTGAGAGGATGGCGGTTTCGATACCCGCCTCATCGCAGCTTGCGAGGAATTCGTCGCGGTATCGCTTCGAGTCACCCGGCAGACGTATGAAGAGACCGCCGGTGGGTTCAACGCACTTCCTGGCTATCCTGCGGAGGATGGCATTCTCGGTGATGCACTCGCGGGCCGCTTCACGGTCCTTCACCACGTATCGGCCTCCGCTGTGCAGCAGACCATGGCATGCGCCGGTGGCGCCCGAGGCGAAGTCGCCCCGTTCCACCAGGTAGTGGGGGATCCCGCGGAGAGCTAGATCGCGGGCTATCCCGCAGCCGGTGGACCCCCCTCCGATGATGATCACATCCGTCTTGATCGTCAAGAACGACCCTGCCTCGCTCTATAATTGGTGAGTACCATATACAGGTGTGCAGGTCAGGTCAAGGTTTCCCCCGGTGAAGCCGTTCGCGGGCCTCACACTGTCCTGCTTTCGACGATGTCCACCAGTTCGGAGGTGATGCCGGGCAGGGAGGAACTCGCCCTGGACCAGCTCGGGATAAAGCGGACCACGGTGGGATCTTCGAGAAACTCCATGAAGGCTATGTCCAGGCCCTTGGTGAAGGTATCCACCGCGACCTCTTCCGAGTGACGGTCGAAGAGGAGACCGTTGATGGCCGCGTCATCCTCGTAGAACCTTATCATGTCCTGTGCGATGAGCTGGTAGGAGACCTTCAGCGATCTGAAGAATGCCTCCGTGAAGGAGATCCCCTCGATGGCGAGGGCATGGAACAGGGTGCACGCGATATCGATGCACATCCTGTGGAGGCCTTTCGAAGGGTCCATGTCCGAGAGGTCGAGGTGCAGGTGCTCGTACTCGATGGACAGGTCCACCTGACAGACTCGTCGCTGGGCACAATTCCGGTACACCTCTTCGAGCATGCCGATCTCAAGTCCCCAGGTCGCAGGCATTCTGCACACGCGCATGAGTTCGGCACAGCAGGCGAATTCGCCGGAGATGGGATAGCGGAACGAGTCCAAGTACTCCAGGTAGGGGAGCCCCCCCAGGGTGGTTTTCAGGGCACGTATGAGGGGGATGACGAACAGCCGCATGACCCTTCCATGGAGTCGGTTGGTGACCCGGGCATAGTATCCCTTGGTGAATTCATATTCCATGCTCGGGTGCACGAGGGGGTAGATGAGCCTTGCGAGCAGCGACCGTTCGTAGGTGAGGATATCGGCGTCGTGGACGGCGATCACGTCCGTGTCCCTGCGGGCGAGAAGATAACCTGATGCCATCCACAGGCTCCTGCCCTTGCCGCCGGCGGTATCCACCAGACCCTCGGTCCACAGGCGCGAATAGAATGATTCCATGGATGGGGAGCCGTTCCAGATGATCACGGTCTCCTGGGGCAGTGTCGAGAAGAATTGCTTGGTCCGGAGATACCCGTCCCTTTTCGCTCCGTCCAGGGTTATCACGATGCGGCGAAGGTAATCGGCCCCCCTGAGGTGCTCAACGATGCGGGTCAGGGCGTCCCCCGTGATCTCCGAGTACTGGCACGGCATGATCAATGAGACGGGTTTGAACCGCACATAGTGACGCAGTTCGTCCTCAAGCCTGTCCAGTCTCACCGAGCACATCTGGTGAAGGGTCGCGATTCGCCCGCATTGAAAAAAGTCACCCATGAACCCGTTCCTCTGCAGCCGTTTCAGGTGAGCAGGGAATGCCTCGATCCGAGGAGGTGGTTCGCAGGAACGGCCGCAGCAAGAAGTGATTTTCTGACAGAGATCCTCCTAGAGATCGCTCCCGGACGGAGGCAGATCCTGTGCCGGCTTGGTATAGTCACCCTTGCGCTTGTCACGGTCACGCTTGCGCTCCTGGCAGAGGAAGAGGAGCGCGGCGGCATTGGCCCTTACATGGGCAAAGATGCTCTCCGGTCCCGTATATGCTGCGTGCCGTGCAAGGTTTTCCTCGAGGTCCTTGATCACCTTTGCCAGGGCCTCCTCGTGCAGGCTGTGTTTCTGCTGAACCATTATCTTCTTTGCCTGGGTCTCATGCTCATCCATGGCGGTCCCCCTTTCTTCTCAGAGGCTTGTTCCTGTCACACGTCATAGGTTAGCCAATGCACGCATCCCGGTCAATCGGTTTCCTGAGTCGGAAAGAGTATCTCGTGACCGTGCTAGTGCTTTTTCTGCGAGGTGTTTTTCTCAGACGTTTCCGACTTCTCGGCCTTGCCTGCCTTTTCAGTCTTCACATACCGGTCGTCCACCGTCCAGGTGAACTCGGAGACCTCAATCTTCTTCTTGCTCTCAACACGCTTGAGAGGCACCGGCGTGAGGGTTACCTCGTAGATCTTTCCCTGGCCGGAATAGTTTTCGAGGGCGGCCTTGAGGCTCTGGTAGACCTCGATCTTCTGTCCCCCGAACATGGCCTTCTTGATGATTGCGTAATCCTTTGCACTTGCGGTGGTTCCGACAGTCCCGATGAGAAGAGCGCCGACGAAGAGAACCAGTATCTTTCTCATAGCCCATCCCCCTTTGAACCGTCTTTTTTGTCCTGCATTTTCATGGAGATGTCAACACATAGATCGATGTCCTCGGGAGACGATCATGCCTTCATGGCAGTGGCGTAGAGCTCGAAACATCTCTTCTCGATTCCTGCGAGCCGCTCGAACGCGTCGTAAAACGAGGTGCGCGATCCGACAAAGGATCCATGGCCGGAAACGATGGCTGCATGGGCTTCCCGCATGGCCTGAGGGAGCGTGTGCAGGATGCCTCTCGTGCCGGCCCCCACCTCGCCGGCAACCACGGGGATTCCCCCGACACTTCTCGTCTCGCCGAATTCCAGGGGGGCTCCTGCCATGGACATGATCACGGAAAATCTGGGGTGTCCATGCAGGATCACACGGATGCCCGTGAGCTCGTAGATCCTCACATGGGCGCAGAGCTCGGAGGATGACGTGATCTCGCAGGTAGTTGAGCCGTCCATGGCCGTGCAGTCGATGCGGCCCTCGAGTTCATCGAGGGAGGAGCCTGTCTGAGAAATGAAGACATTATCGCCCTGTCTCAGCGAAATATTGCCGAAGAAGGAATCCACCAGCCCTGCCGCCACCATGGCCTTGCCGGCCGCATCCATCGCGCCGATGATCTCCTTCTCGCCCGAGGGCATGGCCCCGGAGAGGTGATTGGCCGTGTTCGACATGTCGATCTGCGAGAGGATCTTCCTGCAGGTGGCGAGCTCTTCGGCCGTGGGACGCGGTGTCGTCGCGGTCTGCGACCGTGCTTCGAGCATGTCGGCGAAGTACTTGACAAAGGTGGCGAAACAGATGGAGCTGAACACGATGAAGGCCTGTTCCAGAGAGACCGACCCTGTGGACACGATGCCGATGTCCTTGACGATACAACCTTTTCTGCGGCTCAGGGCCTGTGCGATCTCCTCCGTGTCGAGGGATCGGACCACCGGGACATCATGGATGAATGTGAGGCTTTCCGAATCGGTCGGGCAAATGACGTCACCCCCCTCGCGGAGCAGTTCGGAGATGATGGTCCACCGTACGGGTTCCGGCTTTGCGATAATGAGGCTGTTGATGTTGAGGGCATCAAAGAGGGCACGGGCCTCTGCGGGGACGGTGTCCCCGCTGGAGGTGATTTCGTCATCCAGCCCGTAGAGCTGCGCATCCCCCGGTCCGGACACAAGGCCATGGACCACGAGCTTCCGGAGATACCTGTCTATCTGCCCGCGCATGTCTTGGGACCTTTCGCGCGTTCGTCGGTCACGATGCCGTCAGGGTCACAGCCGCGAATCCGGTAGTACCTGTCCAGGGCATCTTCATAGACGGCCATGTCGATGGGGGGGGTCTCGATGCCCGGGCCCGCAGTGCCTGGCTCCCGGTAGAAGCGCTCCGGCAGCATGTCGTCTTTCCGGGTAAATCCCCGCAGCATGTTGATGCGGCGCTCAAGGGTGTAGATGGCGTCCCCCCTGTGCAGGAGGTCCTGGGTGCTCAGGGGCAGGCCGATCACCGCGGCGAAGCCTCTCGCGTATTCCTCCAGAGATGCGGCCAGGAAGGCGAACTTGCAGGCGCCGATGGAGTCGACCACGGCCCCCAGGTCTTCGGCGAGCTTGATGATGCGGGCCTTGCCCGCAAACGAGAACCGGTCGGTGGCCACGGGCTTGCGGAGGATCTCGTGGGCGATGGGATAGGCCCGCAGATGGCACCCTCCCCTGGTGGAGGTCCCATATGCCAGTGCCATGCCGTAGGCCCCCCGCGGGTCATAGGCCGGCAACTCCAGTCCCTTGACGCTCATGGATGTCTCCGGGGCGCCCAGTTCGGCTGCCAGACGGGCTGATCCCAGCCTGAGCAGTTCAGCCTCAGCATCATCCCCCAGGATCGAGCTGACCTTGTCCGCCAGGTCGTGGCCCGTGTAGCGCACGCCTCTGATCTCCGCCATGCATGCGATGGTTGAGGCTGCGCTGATGGTGTCCATCCCGTTTTCGTTGCAGATGCGGTTGCACGCGATGATGGATTCGAGGTCGTCGTTCTCGTTGAGTGCCCCGAAGTGCGAAAGCGTCTCGTATTCGGGAATCTCGCCGTCGGACTTCTGCTTGCAGGCGATGGGGCAGCCGTGACAGGCATAGTGCCTGGGCCGGAGCCGTTCCCTGATGACGGGGCCGGAGAAGGAACGGTACCCCTCGAAGTAGGTCCTGCGGAAATTTGCCGTCGGCATCATGCGGCGTGCAGCCATGAGGTCCACCAGGGAACTCGTGCCGTAGGCGCTGAGGCCGGAGCGGCCCATGATGACCGGCGAGGCGTCGAAGAGGCGGATGATGTCCCTGCGGGCGGTCTCCTCGGTGTCCTTGTCCAGCGACTGCCTTCGAGCGCTTCCGCTTCCTCTGACCACGAGGGCCCGGAGGTTTCTGGATGCCATGACCAGGCCGAGGCCTCCTCTGCCGGAAGCGAAGGTCGAGTCCACCATGATGGATGCATAACGGCACCCCTTCAAGGCTGCACGACCGACCGCTGCCGCAGATCCTCCCAGGGGCCTCAGTCTGTCGAAGACTGCCGAGAGGGGGAGGACCTCCGGCAGGCGGTCCTCGTTGAAGGCCACCGTACCGTCCTGTATCAGGACGGTGCAAGGCCGGGAGGCCCTGCCGGTCACGTGGATGACGTCGATGCCGGCCTTTCTCATCTGCACGGCGAACCCCCCGCCCACGGAACAGCTGCATACGGTGTTCGTCAGGGGAGAGAAGGCCGAAATCACCATGCGTCCCGAGGACGGTATCCGTGTGCCGGTAAGGTGACCGGCGGCATAGACGAGGGGGCTCTGGGGGTCAAGGGGGTCGAGCCGGGGCGACAAGCCGAGAAAGTACGTACCCATGCCCCTTCCCCCAAGCCAGGCGAGGGAGAGGTCCCTGTCGATCACCTCGATACGCGCATCCCTTGACCCCAGGTCGATAAAAAGGCACGCGTGAGAGAACGGCTCCGGCATGAGAAGGTACTGTAATGGAATCCTTCCCCGAGCACAACCGGTATGAACCGGTACCTATTCCCGCAGGAGTTGCCATGTGCCCGGCGATATGGTAAGGCTTAACCTTACCGAAAGAAGGAGGACTGCAAAATGTTTGGCGGACTCGGGATGACAGAACTGATCGTCATACTGGTGATCGTGCTCGTGATATTCGGAGCGGGAAAGCTCCCCGAGGTGGGAAGCGCCCTGGGCAAGGGTATCAAGAACTTCAAGTCCGCGGTGACCGACTCGGGGGACAAGGCCACGAAGGGTGACATCGAGGACAAGAACAAGGGGGACAAGGCAGACTGAGCACGAAACACGACTCCCCCCCGCCGCCTTCCCGGGCGGCATGCAGGTCCGTATCCTTACGCCTGAATGGAAGACTCTTCCGGAGAAGCACAGGTTGTACGGTCGACCAATGAAACAGACAACCACCAAGAAAGGAACGGAACATGCCAATCACGCAAATTCTTGAACGCAACGCCGCCCTGTACGGTGAAGAAGTCAGCCTGGTTGAAATCAATCCTGAAATCAAAGAGGTCAAAGCGAGCTGGAAGGACTACGAGCTCGTTGAAACCAACCCTGAAAAGAAGTACCGGCGGGAGATGACATGGCGCGAGTTCGACGACAAGGCCAACCGTTTCGCCAACTTTCTGCTCGGAAGAGGTCTTCAGAAAGGCCAGAAGGTCGCGATACTGCTCATGAACTGTCTGGAATGGCTGCCGATCTATTTCGGCATCCTGAAGACGGGAGCCCTCGCGGTGCCGCTGAATTATCGCTATACAGAAGATGAAATCACGTACTGCCTCGATCTGGCCGAATGTGAAGTGCTCATCTTCGGGCCTGAATTCACCGAGAGAATCGATGCGATCCGGGGGCGGATCCCCAACATAAAGATACGGCTGTTTCTGGGTCAGGACTGCCCCGTGTTCGCCGAAAGTTACTATGCGCTCACTGCGTGCTGTTCCTCTGTTGCCCCGAAAATAGCGCTTTCCGACGATGATGATGCTGCCATTTATTTTTCATCCGGGACCACCGGGTTCCCCAAGGCGATTCTCCACGGGCACCGCAGCCTCACGATATCCTGCGAGGTGGAGATGGCCCACCACAAACAGACGCGGGCGGACAATTTCCTCTGTATCCCGCCGCTCTACCACACCGGCGCGAAGATGCACTGGTTCGGCAGTTTCCTGTCCGGCAGCAGGGCCGTCCTGCTGCGCGGCGTCAAGCCGGAATGGATAATCAAGGCGGTGTCCGATGAGCAAGTAACGATCGTCTGGCTGCTGGTGCCATGGGCACAGGACATTCTCGATGCCGTCGAGCGCGGGGACATCAGGCTGGGGGACTATGAGCTCGACCAGTGGAGGCTCATGCACATCGGCGCGCAGCCTGTTCCGCCCAGCCTGGTCAAGCGCTGGAAACACTATTTCCCGAACCATGAATACGACACCAATTACGGGTTGTCGGAATCCATCGGTCCCGGTTGTGTCCACCTCGGTATCGAAAACATACATAAGGTCGGCGCCATCGGAATAGCCGGATACGGCTGGGAACTACGGATCGTGGATGAAAACGGCAGCCCGGTGATCCAGGGCGAGGTGGGCGAGCTGTGTGTCAAAGGCCCCGGCGTGATGAAATGCTATTATAACAACCCGGAAGCCACTGCCGAGATACTCAGGGACGGATGGCTGTACACGGGCGACATGGCACGGATGGACGAGGACGGCTTCGTCTATCTGGTCGACCGCAAGAAAGACGTGATCATCAGCGGCGGAGAGAACCTTTACCCGGTGCAGATCGAGGACTTCTTGCGCACGCATGATGCGATCAAGGATGTGGCGGTGATCGGCCTCCCCGACCAGCGTCTGGGGGAAATCGTCGCTGCCATCATCGAGATCAAGCCGGGCGTTTCCTGTTCCGAGGCCGAGATAGAACGGTTCTGCGCTGCGCTGCCCCGCTACAAGCGCCCGCGCAGGATCATCTTCAACAAGGTGCCGCGCAACCCCACCGGGAAGATCGAGAAGCCGCGGCTCCGCGAGAAATATTGCGGCGGAAGCCTTGTCGAGACGCAGACCGAGAGTCGCTAGGCCGTACGCATATCTTCGAAACAGCGGCTCTCTGAGAAGGGCTCGAGCGCGATGATTCCGGCTCGAGGACTCCCAGGCAGCGTGCTCCATGTCGTGTGATGGCTGATGGCACATGATCATCATTGGTACGTGCTTGTGAGAACGAGCGGGCATTGAGGGAACCTACGGTTAGGCCCTGGCGTGGTGTATGGTGCGGCACCAAGCGACTGCGCTTCCATTCATGGGTTACGATCTAACGCCATGAACATGAATACTTCCTGATACAAGCATACCTCTCGTCAATTCCGGTCACTTCATAGGACAGCCACTGAGATTGGTCGTTCAATGAGCCTTGGTTACAATTCATGCAGGGTCATGTACAATTATGTCGATACAAGCAACAAGAACGCACTTTAACTATATAATAATATTGGATGTAAAATGCTGGCTCACATATTGCCTCCATAGGATCACTTACTTGATCCCACTTGAGGTGATATCGTGAGGAAATATATATGTGCGTTTTGTCTCTCCGCAGCATTGTTGATCTTATTCCCGGCCCAAGGTACTACAGCCTCCTTGAGCATAAGCTGGAACAGGAACACTGAGAGTGATCTGGCAGGATACAAAGTATATCACGGTACTCGATCGGGAACATTCAGCACGGTTGTCGATGTACATAACGTCACCAGGTATCAGATCCCCAATGTGCAGAGCGGGGTCACGTACTATGTGGCAGTATCCGCCTATGATAGAGCTGGCAATGAATCGACGAGGTCTCAGACACAGAGTGTGTTCGTTCCTGCCCCTACACCCCCTACATCCCCTGCAGACACCACGCCTCCTGCGGGCAGTTTAGTGATCAACGCCGGTGCTGCCAGCACATCCTCGAATTCGGTGACCCTTACCTTGAGCGCCCAAGATACCGGGGGGACCGTTACCGGCATGAGGGTCAGCAACGACGGGATAACGTATTCCAGCGAGGTAGCCTATGCCACCAGCTACAGGTGGACGCTTTCCAGCGGGTATGGCACCAAAACAGTCTATGTGCGTTTCAAGGACAATTCTGGTAACTGGATGAGCTCCCCGGCCATCGACACCATCCAGTTCACAGCCACCACGCCTCCTGAGGGGAGTGCAGTGATCAACCCTGGTGGTGCCGGCACACCGAGTGAAGATAAAACAACAAATGAACCAGCTGACCAAGCAGGACAGAATGAAGACCTGCCGTTGGACGACAATGTGTCCCCTGAACCTCATACCTCTATAAAACCTGTGATTATCTTTCCTGAGGACAACGCTGACAATGTACCTCTGACACCAGTACTGGAATCGACTTCTCCATCCAGTGAATACAATCAGGCAGAATGGGAGATCAGCAGTGATGATGGCGACCTTGTTCTCGACCTGACAACCAGTTCTGACCCTGCCGAGCTGGTGGTGCCCGACCTCATCCTCGACCCCGGAGTGAAATACTATTGTAGGGTGAGATTCTTAGATGCCCAAAACAAATCCACTCAATGGTCGGACCCGCTGTCGTTCGAGACCATACAGGTAGATCCTCTCGATTTTAATATGAATGGAATACCAGACGATCAGGAAATGTTGATTGGCGAAGAAATTGATTTGGACGGGAATGGGATTATCGACCTTCTCCAGGATGATATGAAATCTCTCGTTACATTGGTAGGGGAAGAGTACCTCAGCGTACGAAGGTCAACAAATTGTAAGGCGATAAAAAGACTTACATCATTTGATCCTGAATCGATACATACTACCGATAACAAGCCTGCCGATCTTCCCATCGGGTTACTGGACTTTAAGCTGGAAGTCGAGAGACCCGGTGACATTGCCGAGGTGATCGTTTACCTCTCAAATCCAGCCCCCGAAGGTTCAAAGTGGTACTTCTTCGATGAAATGAATGGGTGGAAAGAGTATCCGTACGCAACCTTCAGTCCTGAAAGAACGGAGGTCACCCTCCAGCTTAGGGATGGGGACCTGAACTATGGAGACAGTGATGGCGTTGCCAATGGCATCATTCTGGATCCATGTGGTATCGGGGTGGAAACAGATCATACAGCTACACTTGGTGTAGCGGATGGGTCCAAGGGTCCATGCTTCATGTCAACGTCTGCATCAGATGACGCTGCTGCTCGAGGGGCGCTTGCTGGCATACTGTTCATGGTTATCTGGCTCCTGAAAAAGAGAGAAAGCACGAAACCCCTTTAAAGACTTTAAAAAAGACAGGGGCTTTCATAGCCCTGCCCTGCTTTTTTATCTTCCAGTTCCTCTATGAGCCCTCCTGTCTGTCGAGGTACCGTCACACTGCAGTACAGGAGCCCTGAAGAAGGAATGACCTCCCGAATCTCACCGGCTCGCCTGGAAAAGATGGAACCTCTCCTCTTCGAGAGGCAACGATCAGTACGGTGATCCTCTTGGCTAGTCTGCCGGTGTCGCGGGAGCAGCAGGCGCTGCCGGCTGTACCGGCGCCGCAGGAGCGGAAGGTGCGGCGGCAGGTGGTGCGGCCTGCCCCGCGGGTGCGCCGGGAACCGTCTGGGTCGCCGCAGGGGCGGTGGACATGACGCTCTTGGAAGGCCGTTCAAGGTTGAAGAAACCCAGCGTGAGCGAGGTGAGCATGAACACCACGACCATGACCAGTGTGGCCTTCTTTATGAAATCCACCGGGCCGGCGCTGCCGAACAGGGCCTGGCTGCCAGCACCGCCGAAGACCGCGCCGATGTCGGCGCCCTTGCCGGCCTGCAGGAGCACCGCGATGATGAGGCCGATGCACACAAGTATATGGATGACCAGAATGAGATTGTAGAGCATGTTCTTATCCTCTGTATCGAATTATTCGTTCGAACGACGTTACGTCCAGGCTTGCACCACCCACGAGGGCCCCGTCGATGTCCTCCTGTGCCATGAGGTCGTCCACGTTGTCCGGCTTCACGCTGCCCCCGTAGAGTATGCGGACGGCCTCGGCCGGGGACTCTCCGAAGAGCTCTCTGAGCACGCCCCTGATGAATGCATGGACCTCCTGGGCGATCTGCGGTGTGGCGGTCCTGCCGGTGCCGATGGCCCAGACCGGCTCATAGGCGATCACCAGGTGCGCCGTTTCGTGAGACGGGACGTTTTTCAGGCCCACCCTGAGCTGTGAGCCGACCACATCCAAGGTCTTGCCCGCTTCACGTTCCTGGAGGGATTCGCCGACGCATACGATGGGCGCGATGGTGGCCTTCAGACATGCGGTGAGCCGTCTGTTCACGCTCTCATCGGTCTCGCTGAAGTACTGCCTGCGCTCCGAGTGGCCGACAATGGCGAAGCGAGCGCCCGTGCTCCTGATCATGGGTGCGCTCACCTCGCCGGTAAAGGCCCCCTGATCTTCCCAGAAGACGTTCTGGGCCCCCACCATGACGGTTGACCCCACCAGGGCATGAATGAGGGGGTAGATGTAGACATAGGGAGGACAGACGAGGATTTCCCGGTCTTCCACGTCCGCAACCCGGGGGGCGAGCTCCTCGGCGAAGAGGACCGCCTCCCCCTCGGTCTTGAACATCTTCCAGTTTCCTGCGATGAGGGCCTTTCTCATGGTTCCTGCCTACTTCTCCAGCACCGCCACACCGGGGAGTTCCCTGCCGCCGAGCATCTCGAGGAAGGCGCCCCCCGCAGTCGACACGAAGCTTACCTTGTCGGCGAGCCCGCTCTTGTGGAGTGCAGCATCTGTATCACCACCGCCCACGATGGTCAAGCCCGTCGAAGATGCCACGGCCTTGGCCACGGTCATGGTCCCTGCGGCGAACTCCTTGACCTCGAAGACCCCCATGGGGCCGTTCCACACGATGGTGCCGCAGCCGCTCAGGGCGACGGAGAAGAGTTGAGCACTGGCCGGGCCTATGTCGAGCCCCATGAGATCCGGCGGAATCTCCTGGATGGTCCTGACGACCACCTGCCCCGTTTCCTTGGGGCCGGCAGCGCACACGCAGTCGACGGGCAGGTAGAGCTTCACTCCCTTGGCCTTGGCCTTTTCCATGACGCTGCGCGCAGTTTCGAGGAGGTCTTCCTCCACCAGGGACTTGCCGATCCCCTGGTTGAGGGCCTTCACGAAGGTGAAGGCCATGCCTCCACCGATGATGATCTTGTCCGCCTTGTCGAGGAGGTTCTCCACCAGCTCCAGCTTGTCGGAAACCTTGGCCCCTCCCAGAACGGCGGCAAAGGGCCTGGCGGGATTCTTCAAGGCCTTGTTGATGTACTCCACCTCTTTCATGAGCAGGAACCCCGCGGCCGAATCCTTGATGAAGCTGCACAGGCCCGCAGTGGACGCATGTGCCCGGTGGGCCGTGGCAAAGGCATCGTTCACATAGACATCACCGAGCGAGGCGAGCTCCTTGGCGAACTCGGGACTGTTCTTCTCCTCTTCCGGGTGGAATCGGAGGTTTTCGAGGAGGAGAACTTCGCCGGGTTTCAGGGCATTCACCATGGACTTCACCTTGTCGCCGATACAGTCAGGCGCCATGTTCACGCTCGTACCGAGCAGCTCGGAGAGCCTCCGGGCAACGGGGATGAGGCTGAGTTTCTTGTCCACCTTCTTGGGCCTGCCCAAATGTGACATGAGGATGACCCTGCCACCCTGGCCTATGACATGCTGGATGGTCGGCAGGGCGGCCTTGATGCGGGCATCATCGGTGATGGAACCGTTTTCGTCGAGCGGCACGTTGAAGTCCACTCTGATCAAAACCCTCTTCTGACTCAGACTCATGTCCTTGATGGACTGAATACCCATGGGTGTTTCCTCCTTCTATGATATGTCGTGCATCGGATGGATGCGTCATTGCCCTTTGAAGAGAATGAACATGTATGGGAAAAATGCCAGTCTGTCAAGAATGACCCCTTTACAAACCATTGAACAACCCGGTACATATCATAACAAGTTGATTTTGTATATTACTTATACCTCGTAAGGCCACGCTGATGCGGTGATGAACAGGGACAGAGCCGATGGTGCCGATCTTGTGAACGCCGTGAGCAGGCGTTTCCACGATCTTGTACGGAGCCTGGTCCGGGGCAATGTTCTGCGTGCACGCTCCCTGGCCGGTCGCATCCGGGAAGATGCCCGGACCTCGGGTGAACAGATCGCAGTCCAGAACCTTATCGAGGACCTGGCCCAGGGTCAGGCTGTCAGGAACGCCTTCATCAACCTGCCCTCCGTGGTTCCCGGCATCGGAACCATCCTCTCCTGGGTGCTTCTCAGCGTTGAAGATTTCTATACCCTGGACCAGGGCATCACCCTCATTCTTGCCTTGAGCATCCTCCATGGACTCGATCCGGGGAATCTTCAGGTGATGGACGAGCTTGCCCTGAACATCATCGGGGAGGCCTACGGTCTCAGGCTGCCCGGGACAGATCCCGATTCTCAGGAGGTTGCCAGGGGATTCATGACGAGGATGCTCCCCGGCAAATACATGAACCGGGGGGTGAAGAGGTGGTCCAGGGTCATCGCCAGGCGGATACTGCCACTCAGGGGAAAATCCCGTCTCCTCCCTGCAGGGTTCGGCATCGCCATGTCGGCATGGAATGCCTACTCGACCGTGGTGCAGATAGGCCGCATCACCCAAAGGGAACTGTCCGCCATGCAACGCCGTGCGGCTGTGCGGTGACGCGGGAGGTTTCCGCTAGAGACGATAGACTTCCTTGTCCCAGAGTTTTACCCAGTTGCGCTTGAGCACGTCGGTGGCAACCTTGATGTTGTCGACTTCCATGATGATGATGGGGTTGTTGGCCCTGCCGATGTAGGGATACATGGCGATCGCGTTGATCTTGGCGTCGCGCAGGGGTTTGAGCACGGCGTTCATGCCGCCGGGGTGATCCGGCATCTCCACGGCCAGGACATCGGTCTCCTGGTATTCGACATTCTCCGAAGCAAAGGCGTTCTTCGCCTTTTTCGGGTCATCCACCACGACACAGATGGAAGACACTTCCTGGGATTCCAGCCCCACCGAAATGGCACGGATATTCACGCCGTGCTTGGCCAGGACGTCAGAGAGGTACGAGAGCTTCCCGGAAACGTTCGCTGACTGGAGCCGAAACTGTTTGACAGACATGGCCTACTTCTCCTTCGGAAAATAGTCATACCCGATCGTGAGGGCTTCGATGTTCTTTGCCTTGAACTTGGCCTTCTTGCCCAGGATTATGTCCATGTTGTCGACCATGGAGGAGAACTTGACCTGGTGGGTTCTGTAGACGAAGGCACCCAGCATGACCATGTTGGCGTACTGCTCTCCCACCGTGGAGCGAGCGATATCCGTTGCAGGGATTTCCACGAGCTCGATGTCTCCGCGGCCGGGCCGGTCCGTGACGATGCTGGTGTTGATGAAGATCTCACCGCCGGAAGCCCCCAGGTTCTGAAGGCGCAGGAGCGATTCGTTGTCCATGATTACCAGGTAGTCCGGCGAAGACGCCACCGGCGATGCGATCTCCTCGTCCGAGATGGCGATGGTGCACGACGTGACCCCGCCCCGCATCTCGGCGCCGTAGGACGGCAGATAGGTCACCTCGTGGCCTTCGAGCATGGCCGTCCAGGCGAGGCACAGACCCGAGAACAGGATGCCCTGCCCGCCTATGCCGCTCATGATGGTCTTCTGAAGCATGGCAACGATCCCTAATCCTTCGTGATATCCTTGAAAACCCCCAGGGGGTATTCCTTTTCCATGCGCTCTTCCAGGTACCTGAAGGCCTCCACCGGGGTCATCTTCCAGTTGGTGGGACAGGGAGAGAGGACCTCGACGAGGGTGTAACCGAGTCCTTCCAGCTGGATTTCGAAGGCCTTCTTCAGGGCTTTCTTGGTGGCCATGATCTTGGCCGGAGTCGCCAGGGAGGTGCGAACCACATAGGCCGCCCCGTTGAGCTGGGCTATGAGGTTCGTGATGAGGAGGGGGTACCCTTCAATCTTGGGGCGTCTCCCGTACGGCGAGGTGGTTGTCTTCTGGCCAAGCATGGTGGTGGGGGCCATCTGGCCGCCGGTCATGCCGTACACCGCGTTGTTCACGAAGATGGAAGTTATGAGCTCGCCCCGGTTGGCCGCGTGTATGGTCTCGGCCGTGCCGATGGCCGCCATGTCCCCGTCTCCCTGGTAGGTGAACACGAAGCGGTCGGGCTGGGCACGCTTGAATCCGGTGGCGACCGCGCAGCCCCTGCCGTGGGCCGATTCACACACGTCTATGTCAAAGTAGTTGTATGCGAGAACCGCGCACCCGGCAGGCGGGATACAGATGGCCTTGCCTCGCAGGCTCATCTCATCGATGAGCTCCGCCACCAGCCGGTGTATGATGGAATGCCCGCACCCCGGGCAGTAGTGGAAGGGGGCCTGTTTGAGGCTTGCAGGACGGGAGTACACCTTTTTCATGAGAGCTCCCTCTGCAGCCAGTGCCGTTCGATAATCCTGGCGATCTCCTGGGGAGCGGCGACCACCCCGCCCGGTCTGCCGTAGAACTCGCATTCGATCCTGCCCTGGGTGGCAAGGCGCACGTCGTCGATCATCTGGCCGGTGCTCATTTCGAAGACGAGGATAAGCTTTGCCTTCTTGGAGAGGTTTGCAAAGGCCTGATCCGGAAATGGCCACAAGGTGATGGGCCTGAGGAGCCCCACCTTGAGGCCGTCGCTTCTGACGCGTTTCACGGCGCCCTTGGCGATCCTGGCGGCCGTCCCGTATGCCACCACGACCATCCTGGCGTCATCGAGCATGAACTCCTCGTGCATGGGGAGCTCGTTCCTCATGAGGTCGTATTTCCTCTTGAGCTTCCAGTTGTGCTCCTCCATGAGCCTCACATCGAGGATCAGGGACTTCACGATGCGTGAAGGCCTTCCTTCGGCGCCGTTGAGGATATAGTCCTTGGGCGGAAGTTCGATATCGGCCCTCTTGTGCATGACGATGGGCTCCACGATCTGTCCCATCATGCCGTCACCCAGGATCATGACCGGCGTGCGGTACATGTCGGCAATGTCGAAGGCCTTCATGGTGATGTCGTAGAGCTCCTGGACCGATGCGGGGGCATAGACCGGCATGCGGTAGTCGCCGTGTCCGCCGCCCCGGGTGGCCTGGTAGTAGTCGCCCTGGCTGGGGGCGATGTTGCCCAGGCCCGGGCCGCCACGGTTGATGTTCACGATGACCGCGGGAAGCTCCAGGGAGGCGATGAAGGAGAGCCCTTCCTGCTTGAGGCTTATGCCCGGCGATGACGAGCTGGTCATGGCCCTCACGCCCGACGCGGCGGCACCGAGGACCATGTTGATGGATGCGATCTCGCTCTCGCCCTGCAGGAAGACGCCGCCCACCTCGTCCATGCGCCTGGACATGTACTCGGGGACCTCGTTCTGGGGTGTTATGGGGTAGCCGAAGTAACACCGGCAGCCGGCCTGTATGGCTGCCTCGCCGATGGCGTCCGTGCCTTTCATCAGCGTCTTCTCGATCTTATCCACGGTACACCTCTATGGCGACCTCGGGGCACATCACGGCGCACAGCGAGCACCCCCTGCAGGACTCGAGCACGAACTCCGCAGGATGGTAGCCGCGGTGATTGAAGGTTTCCGCTATGCGAATGGCCTTTTCAGGACAAACAGTGATGCACAGTTCGCAACTCTTGCACAACCTTTGGTCAATGGTTATCTTTCCCTTTGCTGCCATAGCCTTTCTGTTACTCTTCTTTCGGGATTCGTGGATATGTAACATCAAAACGAAGCGCTGTACAGGGTATTTTCATGCCAGGCCTATCTCCACCTCTCAGCAATGCAGCAAGTTGTCTCTTGCGTGAACCCCAGATATTTATCGGATCAAACCAGTTCATGATCGAAAACGGGGGGCCAAGACTCCCATGAAAGCTACATGAAGCACAATCCCTAACGGCTTGGCACCATTCACGAAAAACAGGAACAGTGTCATCCATCAGCACCGTGCGGCCCCCCTTGAAATCTGGAAAACTGTCCCTAATAAACATTCGAAAAAGAAACCAACTGATTTCAGGAGGTGAAGCGATATGATTACCATAGCACGACCGACGTGGAGATGGGATCCATTGAGGGAACTCGATCGCATGCAGCGGGAGGTCAGCGGTATTTTCTCTCTTCCCAGGCCGCGGCGCATGGCGGCGTTCCCGCCGCTGAACATCCATTCCGGAGATGAGGACGTGATCATAACCTCGGAGATTCCGGGCGTCGATCCGGCTGACGTCGACCTCACCGTGACCGGCGACACGCTGACCATCAAGGGCACAAGGAAGCCCCACGATGTCAAGCAGGGCGAGACCTGGCATCGAAGGGAGCGGGGATCAGGCGACTTCTTCCGGACCGTGCAGCTCCCCTACAACGTCGATGCAGGCAAGGTACAGGCAGAGTGCGTGGCCGGCGTACTCAAGATCGTGCTCCCCCGGGCAGAGGCTGACAAGCCGAGGAAGATCAGCGTAAAGCCTGCGAACTGAACAAGGAGGTGAACGATCATGGAAGAAACCAAAAAGAACCTGAATGTGGAAAAGGCGCAGGTCACCGACACTGCCGTGGCCGAGAGGACAAAGGACAAGGTGGTCTTCACCCCTGCCGTGGACATCCTCGAGGATGCCAACAATTTGTACATCTATGCGGACATGCCGGGTGCGGATGACAAGGGCGTGACCATTACCCTGGAAAACGACGTCCTCACCATCGAGGCGCAGGTAGGCGAGATGACCTTCGACAAGCACAGCACGACTTACTCGGAATATGGCGTCGGCGACTACCGCCGGGCCTTCACGCTCAACGAGGCCTTCGAGCGGGACAAGATCGAGGCCAGGATGAAAAACGGCGTGCTCAGCGTCGTGCTGCCCAAGGCCGAGGCGGTCAAGACGAGAAGCATCCCCATCAAGGCGGGATAAGGTCAAAGAACCATAAAGGAGGTACAGGCCATGAAATACCTGACACCGTTCCGTTGGGGCCGCAGGAACATGCCTGCCGGCCGTGAATACGAGGCACATCCGCTGGATGTGTTCCAGCGGGAGATGAACAGGCTGTTCGATGACTTCTTCAAGGGGGCAGGGCTGAAGCCGTGGTCCGAGGAAATGGAGGATATCGGTGCCTTCAACCCGCAGGTCAACATGACCGAGGACGACAAATCCATAACCGTGAGCGCGGAACTGCCCGGCCTTGAGGAGAAGGACATCGAGATCAGTCTGAGCAAGGACTCCCTGACCATCAAGGGTGAAAAGAAGGAAGAGAACGAGCACAAGGGCAAAGAGGCCTACTACATGGAGCGTTCCTATGGTGCCTTCACCCGGGTGCTGCCCATCCCCAAGGAGGTCAACACCGAGAAGGCCGAGGCGTCCTTCAAGAAGGGGGTGCTCACCATCACCCTGCCCAAGCTCGAGAAGGAGAAACAGTCGCAGAAGAAGATCAAGATCAAGACCGACTGACATGCATACGTTCTTGAGCCTGAGGTGATCGGGGGAGGCTTCTTTGAGGCCTCCCCTTTTCGCTTCATCACGATCCCTTGATATCGAGTGCTGTGAGGGGGTTTCCCGATACACCAAGAATGATCTTGACAGCAATGACGCTCAGTTCTATTTTATGACACGCAATTCTATTGGACAGGAACGATCCATGCCCGAAGACCACATGGTGGAACAAGCGAAGCCCCCGAGGCGCGAACGGGAGAAGGAACGGCAGCGCAGGGAGATGCTGGAGACGGCCCTGAGACTGTTCTCGGAGAAGGGGTACCACAACGTCACCATGCACGAGATCGCCGAAAAGGCTGAGTTCGCCATCGGCACCGTATACAAGTACTTCAAAAACAAGGAGGACCTCTACCGGGCCCTCCTGCTAGAAAACGCCGACGAGTTCCATGAGATGATCCGCAACGCCCTTGAGGGGAAGGATGATGAGATAGACAAGCTCAGGAGTTACGTCCACGCCAAGGCGGAGCTGTTCCGGGCCAATCTTCCCCTGATCCGGCTCTTCTTCTCCGAGACCTTCGGAGAGAGCTTCAATCTGTCGGCAGGGCTCAATTACGAGATCAGGCGAGGTCATGACGAATCCCTGAGGACCCTTGCCGCCATCTTCGAGAGCGGGATGAAGAAGAAGAGGTTCAAGAGGATCGCCGACCCGTTCTTCCTTGCGGTCGCCCTGGACGGGATCACCACGGCCTTCACGTTCCGGTGGCTCGAAGCGCCGGACAGCAGTCCTTTCCCGGAGGACCCGGACACCATCCTGAACGTCCTTTTCCAGGGACTGGTCGAACAGCGTTGAGGCCATGGGCCATGTTTTGACGGTTTTAAGAGAGCTGAATAAGGTGGAGGAACTTGATGAAATCGTGTACAAGACGCGGACGGATCGCCACGGTACTTACCCTGTTCATTCCGGCATGCCTGTTCCTGCTGGGGGCATGCAACGACAAGCAGGCCGAGCAGGCTCCCCCTCCGCCCGAAGTCGGCACGATCACGATCAAGGAGCAGGAGGTGGTGCTCACCACCGAGCTGCCGGGACGGACGGCCCCATACCGGGTCGCTGAGGTGCGCCCCCAGGTCACCGGGATCGTCCTGAAGCGCCAGTTCGAGGAAGGATCCGACATCAGAGCGGGCTCGGTCCTCTACCAGATCGACCCGGCACCGTTCAAGGCCTCCTACGACAGTGCCGTGGCCTCCCTTGCCAGGGCCGAGGCGAATCTTCCGGCCATACGGCTGCGGGCCGAGCGCTATCGGGAGCTCTTGGCCTCCGGTGCCGTGAGCCAGCAGAGCTTCGATGATGCGGATGCCTCCTTCAGGCAGGCCGAAGCCGATGTGAAATACTGGAAGGCCACCATGGAGTCCGCCCGCATCAACCTGGAGCACACCCGCGTGACCGCGCCCATCTCGGGGCGCACCGGCAGGTCCCATGTGACGGAAGGCGCCCTGGTGACGGCGGGACAGCCCACTGCGCTGACCACCATTGTACAGCTCGATCCCATCTATGTGGATGTCCCCCAGTCGACGGCCGAACTGCTGCGATTGAAACGCAATTACCAGAGCGGTGCCCTGGACCGGGAGGGAACAAGCCAGAACAAGGTCCGCATCAACCTGGAAGACGGCACGGCATATCCCCTCGAGGGGACCCTCCAGTTCCAGGACGTCACGGTGGATCGCTCCACCGGGACCGTCATCCTGCGGGCGGTTTTCCCCAACCCCGACGGGACACTCCTGCCGGGCATGTTCGTCCGCGGAGTGGCGCGGGAGGGTGTCAACGAGAAGGCCATCCTCGTTCCTCAGGTGGCCGTATCACGCGACCCCAAGGGGAACCCCCTCTGTTTCGTCGTGGACACCGAGGGGAAGGTCGCTCAGCGGCCGCTCACGCTCGACCGCGCCATCGGTGATGCCTGGCTCGTCTCATCAGGTCTTGCACCAGGCGAGCGCGTCATCGTCGAAGGAATACAGAAGGTCAGACCCGGCATGTCCGTGCGAGCCGTTCCCGGCGGGAAGAGCGAGACTGCGGCCCAGCCTGCAGAAACAGAGTGACGGAGGCGTCCGATGTTATCCAAGTTCTTCCTGAAGCGCCCGGTTTTCGCATGGGTCATTGCCATCATCATCATGTCCGTCGGGGCACTGGCGATCTACAACCTGCCTGTCTCCCAGTATCCGGACATGGCTCCACCATCGATCTCCGTGTCCGCCTCCTACCCCGGGTCATCGGCCCAGACCGTCGAGAACAGCGTAACCCAGGCCATCGAGCAGAAGATGACCGGGCTCGACAACCTGATCTACATGTCCGCCTCCAGCGATTCGGCAGGCAGCTCCCGCCTGGAGTTGACCTTCGCCCCGGGGACAGACGTGGATATCGCATGGTCCAAGGTTCAGAACAAGGTACAATCCACCTTGCCGAGCCTTCCCGACGTGGTTCAGAGTCGGGGGGTTGAGGTCCGCAAATCCACGCGTAACTACCTGATGATCGTGGCCCTGGTATCCGAAGACGGCCGCATGGACCATATAGATCTGGCCGACTACGTCAAATCCAATCTGGAATCGGTCCTGGCGCGCGTGCCGGGCGTGGGCGAGGTGGAATTGTTCGGCGGCGGTTATACCATGCGTGTCTGGCTCAATCCCGAAAGGCTCACTGACTACCGTCTGACCATGGCAGAAGTGATCGCTGCGCTCAGGGCCTACAATGTGGAGGTTTCCGCCGGGCAGTTCGGTGGGGCCCCTGCGGTGAAGGGCCAGCGGCTCAACGCCCCCATCGTGGTCCAGAACATGCTTTCGACTCCCGAAGAATTTGCCGACATACCGCTGCGCACCAATCCGGACGGATCAGTCGTGCGCATCGGCGATGTGGCCCGCACCGAACTGGGCGCCGAGATCTACGACGTCAAGGGCCTCTACAACGGGAAGGAGGCGGTGGGCATAGCCATAAGGCAGGCAGCAGGCGCCAATGCCCTGGACACGGCCGACGCGGTCAAGGCCAAGATGGCCGAGATGAGCAGGTACTTCCCCGCGGGGATCAGTGTCTCCTACCCCATGGACACCACCCCCTTCATCAAAGTGTCCATCAACGAGGTGGTGAAGACCCTGTTCATAGCGATCTTTCTGGTCTTCATGGTCATGTGGCTCTTCCTCGGCAACCTGCGGGCCACCCTGATTCCCACGATCGCGGTGCCGGTGGTGATCCTGGGGACGTTCGCCACCCTGTGGTTCTTCGGGTTCTCCATCAACATGCTGACCATGTTCGCCATGGTGCTGGCCATCGGCCTGCTGGTGGACGACGCCATCGTGGTGGTGGAGAACGTGGAACGCATCATGACCGAGGAAGGCCTCCCGCCCATGGAAGCCACGGCCAAATCCATGGACCAGATCACGAGCGCGCTCATCGGCATCGGCCTGGTGTTGTCCGCCGTCTTCGGCCCCATGATCTTCTTCCCGGGCTCCACCGGCGTCATCTATCGCCAGTTTTCCGTGACCATCATCTCCTCAATGCTCCTGTCCGTGGTCGTGGCGTTGATCCTGACGCCGGTGCTTTGCGCATCGCTGCTGAAACCGGTGAAGGCCGGGCACGAACCGGCTGAGAATGCACATCCCCTTCTGCGCCCGTTTTTCCTGTGGTTCGACCGCGTGTTCTTCAGGCTCCGGGACAGGTATGTGGGGGTGGTCGGTCACTCCCTCTCCAGAACTGCACGGTACCTCGCTGTTTTCCTGGTGATCGTCGCGGTCATGGGGGTTCTCTATCTGCGCATGCCCACCGCCTATCTCCCGGACGAAGACCAGGGGATCCTGCTGGCGCAGGTGATGATGCCGACGGGTTCGACGATGGAACAGACCCAGGAGATCGCCGACAGTATCAGGGGTTACTTCGATGAAAAGGAAACCGAGGCAGTGGCCTCGGTGATGACCCTCACCGGCATCAGCTTTTCCGGACGGTCACAGAACAACGCGATGGTGTTTGCCAAGCTGAGAGACTGGGAGCTTCGCGACCGGAAGGAGCTCAAGGCGCCGGATGTCGCCCTCAGGGCCACGATGGCCTTTGCGAGCATACGCAATGCCCTGGTGTATGCCTTCACGCCGCCCGCCGTTGTCGAGCTGGGCATGTCCAAGGGATTCGATTTCCAGTTGCTTGACCGGGGCAACCTTGGCCACCAGGCATTGATGGATGCACAAAACCAGCTTCTGGGGATCATATCGAGGGATCCGCGGGTGACCAAGGTCAGGCCCAACAGCAGGGAAGACGTGCCCGAATACCGCATCGACGTGGATTGGGAAAAGGCCGGCACCCTGGGGGTTCCCATCAACTCCATCCACACCACCCTCTCGGCGGCCTTCGGCAGCGGTTATGTCAATGACTTCATGCAGGGCGGCCGGGTGAAGAGGGTATATGTCCAGGCGGATGCCCCCTACCGCATGCTCCCCAAGGACCTCGAGAAACTCTATGTTCGCAATGCGCAGGGGGAGATGGTCCCCTTCACTGCCTTCGCCTCCGGTCACTGGACCTCGGGCGCCCCCCAGCTGAACCGTTACAACGGATTCCCTTCCATCAACATCTGGGGAGAACCTGCGCCCGGGAGGAGCACGGGAGAGGCCATGCTGGCCATGGAAGAAGCGGTGGCGCAGTTGCCCCAGGGGTTCGGTTTTGACTGGACAGGTCTTTCCTACCAGGAGCGCATGTCGAGTTCCCAGGCCCCTCTTCTCTACGCATTCTCGATCTTTGTCATCTTCCTGTGTCTGGCGGCGCTCTATGAAAGCTGGACCGTCCCCATTTCCATTCTGCTGGTGCTGCCGCTCGGTGTCATCGGAGGCATTTTCGCATCGAGCTGGCGCGGTTTGGCCAATGACGTCTATTTTCAGATCGCCCTCTTGACCACGCTGGGCCTGACCACCAAGAACGCCATCCTGATCGTGCAGTTCGCCAAGGGCGGGCTCGAAAAGGGCATGGGGCTCATCGAGGCCACCATCCAGGGGGCACGGCTCCGATTCCGTCCCATCATCATGACCTCCCTGGCCTTCGGGTTCGGCATTCTGCCCCTGGTCGTCACCACAGGCGCTGGAGCGGGCGCGCAGAACGCCATCGGCACCGGGGTGCTCGGCGGCATGGTGACGGCCACGATCCTGGTGGTCGTCTTCTCGCCGCTGTTCTACGTGCTCATCGAGAGGGTCTTCGGCAGGAAGGGGAGGCCTGTGTCCGCAGGGACGGACGATCTCGGGCCGGCGGGCGAATCGTGACGGGGTGTTGAATATCCTCGAAATACGTTCGGGACGTAGGGGGACATGAAGAAGAGTGTTATGTTCTTTCTGTACCACTCGGTGCTGCCTTACGTCGGGCTTTTTCTCGTCAGAATGCTCTCCTCGACATACAGGCTCGGGATCATCGATCCGCAGCATGAAAGGGCATGCCTCGAGAAGAACGGCAGCATTATCTATGCATCATGGCACCAGCGGTTCTTCCCCGGGATCACGTTCTTTGCAACGCGGCGCCCCATCGCGATCCTCATCAGCCAGAGCCGTGACGGTGAATTCATTTCCCACATCGTGAAGATTCTCGGGTGGCAGCCGGTGAGGGGCTCCTCCTCGAAGGGCGGGAGCGATGGGCTCCAGCAGCTCAAGGCGCTCTCGCAGAAAGGCTATAGGATCGGGCACATCGTCGATGGGCCCACAGGGCCCTTCGGCGTCGTGAAGCCCGGCCTGCTCAGGATCGCCCAGGTTTCAGGCGTGGCCATTGTCCCGACGATCACGTCGTCCGACAGGCGCTGGACGTTCAGGAGCTGGGACAGATTCATGGTGCCCAAACCGTTCTCCCGGGTGATCATCAGGTTCGGTGAACCGGTGTACGTCCCTTCCGACCTCGATGAAGATGGGTTCGAGAAGGTTCGGGTACTTGTCGAACAGAGGATGGAGGAACTCTATGAGGACACCGACCTCATCTGGAACGACAGGGAGAGAATTCAGCGAATATTCCCGACTACCTGCGGTGAATGAACAGACCGTTTCATGGCCACTGTCCGGTTATCCCGGAACCTCTTGAAATATTGAATCTTCAGACCTACTTATGAAATAGATCCGGGTGGGCAGAGCACCACCCGAGGAATCACGAAGGATCAAAGGAGCGCAAAGAACAATGGATGTGAACAAGTTCACGCAGAAGTCGCAGGAGGCCATCACCAACGCGCAGAACACCGCGGTGCGCTTCGGTCACCCCGAGATCGACGTGGAGCACCTGCTGCTGGCCCTCATGGAGCAGGCCGACGGCCTCGTGCCCAGGCTGTTCGCCAAGATGGACGTGCCGCTGCCCAGCTTTGCCGCAGAAGTCGTCAAGGAACTCGAGCGCAAACCCAGGGTGTCGGGACCGGGTGCAGAGCCCGGCAAGGTCATGGTCACCCAGCGGCTCAGCAAGGTCCTGGTCAAGGCCAAGGACGAGGCGGCCCGCCTCAAGGACGAGTACGTGTCGGTAGAGCACCTGCTCTTTGCCATGATCGACGAGGGCAAGTCCGCCCCTGCGGCGAAGATCCTCTCCCGGTTCAATATCACCAAGGAACGTCTCCTGCAGGCGCTCACAGCCATCCGTGGCAACCAGCGGGTCACCAGCGACAACCCTGAGACCGCCTACGAAGCCCTGGAAAAGTACGGCATCGACCTGGTGGCCCAGGCCCAGCTGGGCAAGCTCGATCCGGTCATCGGTCGCGACGACGAGATCCGGCGCGTGGTGCGCATCCTGTCCCGCAAGACCAAGAACAACCCCGTCCTCATCGGCGAGCCCGGCGTGGGCAAGACCGCCATCGTGGAGGGACTGGCCCAGCGCATCGTGCGCGGCGACGTGCCCGAGGGGCTCAAGGACAAGACGGTCTTCGCCCTGGACATGGGATCGCTCGTGGCCGGCGCCAAGTACCGGGGCGAGTTCGAGGAGCGGCTCAAGGCGGTCCTGAACGAGGTCAAGGCCAGCGAGGGAAGGATCCTGCTCTTCATCGACGAGATGCACAACATCGTGGGTGCGGGCAGGGCGGAAGGTTCCATGGACGCGGGCAACATGCTCAAGCCCATGCTGGCCCGGGGTGAACTCCACTGCATCGGCGCCACCACGCTCGACGAGTACCGCACGTACGTGGAGAAGGACAAGGCCCTGGAGCGGCGGTTCCAGCCCGTGACCGTGGATCCGCCCACGGTGGAGGACACCATCTCCATCCTGCGCGGCCTCAAGGAGCGCTTCGAGGTGCACCACGGGGTCAAGATCCAGGACAGCTCCCTGGTGGCGGCATCCATCCTGTCGAACCGCTACATCTCCGACCGGTTCCTGCCGGACAAGGCCATCGACCTGGTGGACGAGGCCAGCGCCATGATACGCACCGAGATCGACTCCATGCCGAGCGAGCTCGACTCCGTGACCCGCAAGATCATGCAGCTCCAGATCGAGGAGGCGGCCCTCAAGAAGGAGAAGGACAAGGCGAGCCACACCCGCCTGGAGGAGCTCAGGGCCGAGCTGGCCGATCTCGAGGAACAGGCCGACACCATGCGGGCCCGGTGGGAGAGGGAGAAGGAATCCATCCACAGGGTCACCGGTCTCAGGGAGGAGATAGAGGAGACCAAGCGGCTCATCGCTCTCGCCGAGCGCGACTACGACCTGAACAGGGCCGCCGAGCTCCGCCACGGCAGGCTCCCGCAGCTGGAAAAGCAGCTGGCCGACGCCGAGAAGACCGAGGGGACCACGGAGACGAAGCTCCTGAGGGAAAGCGTCACCGAAGACGTCATCGCCGACATCGTGTCGCGCTGGACCGGCATCCCGGTGTCCCGCCTCGTGGAGGGCGAAAAGGAGAAGCTGCTCCGGCTCGATGCCATCCTGCACAGGCGGATCATCGGCCAGGACGAGGCGGTGCAGGCCGTGGCGGACGCGGTCATCCGGGCACGCGCCGGCATCAAGGACCCCAAGCGGCCCATCGGCTCGTTCATCTTCCTGGGGCCCACGGGCGTGGGCAAGACCGAGCTTGCCAAGGCCCTGGCCGAGGCGCTCTTCGACACGGAAGAGAACATGGTCCGCATCGACATGAGCGAGTACATGGAGAAGCACACCGTGAGCCGCCTCATCGGCTCGCCGCCGGGCTACGTGGGATACGAGGAGGGCGGTCAGCTCACCGAGGCGGTCAGACGCAAACCCTACTCGGTAGTGCTCTTCGACGAGATCGAGAAGGCCCACCACGACGTGTTCAACGTGCTGCTCCAGATCCTGGACGACGGCCGGGCCACCGACTCCCACGGGAGGACCGTGAACTTCAAGAACACGGTCATCATCATGACGAGCAACATCGGGTCGGCCGACCTCATCGAGGGCGTCACGAAAGACGGCGAGATCACCGAGAAGGCCCGCGATGCGGTACTGGCCGAGATGCGCATGCACTTCAGGCCCGAGTTCCTGAACCGGGTGGACGACATCGTGCTCTTCAAGGCACTGACCATGGACGAGATCAAGCAGATCGTGGTGCTGCTCACCGAAGAGATCGCCAAGCGCCTCGCCGAACGGCAGATTGGCTTCTCCCTGAGCGAGCCGGCCAAGGACTTCATCACCCGCGAGGGGTTCGACCCGGTCTACGGCGCCAGGCCGCTCAAGAGGTTCATCCAGCGGGAACTGGAGACCAAGCTGGGAAGGGCCATCATAGCCGGAGACGTGGTGGAGGGCACGCAGGTGAGGGTGGACGTGAAGAACGACGAGCTCGTCTTCAGTACCGAGGTCTCAGGGCCGGAAAAGGTCAAGGCCAGGGCCGCAGGCTGAGGAAAACTGTAAACAGAGCGGGGGGCCGAAAGCCCCCCGCTCCTAGAACCTCCCCTTACCCTCTTCCCCCTCTCGGGATGGCGCTACCTTGATGCTGCATGAACAAACAACTCACACCGCAGTGTGAGATATCAGCTGTTGGTCCTGACGAACTCCATGATCTTCTCCCGGTACGCGAGGGTGTGCCGAGAGACGAAGGCATCGATGTGCCCGACGCCGTCGAGGATCATGAGTTCCTTGGGCCCTGCGGCCTTTTCGTGCATCTCTATGGAATGTGAATACGGCACCACGCCGTCGGCGGTGCCGTGTATGAAGAGCTTGGGCACCGTGCTCGCCGGCAGCGTGTCCAGGGCCGAATACCCCTCGCTCGGCACGGTGCACTCGATGGCAGGGTATGCCTCGCAGAACAGGGCATGGAACGAGTGCAGGCCGGCCTCCATGATGGCGCCGGACAGCTTGGGGAATTCCGGCAGTATCCGGGCCAGGGTGTAGGCCCCCATGGACTGGCCGAAGCCGAAGATCGCGCTGCCGAAGGTTTCCGGGTGTGCGAAGATGTGGCTGAAGACCAGCCGCGCGTCGTCCTGGATCCCCTTGAGTGTGGGTGTGCCCTTTGATTGACCGTAGCCGCTGTAGTCAAAGGCCAGGACGGGGAAGCCGGCCTCCAGGAGAAACATGGCGCCCGTGACGTGGGAGGTCATGTTCTCGGCGTTGCCGTGGAGGTGCACGATGAGCTGGGGCCCTGCATTGACCGGGTTGGGGTGGATGTGCCAGCAGTGGATGCGGCCGTCCAGCCAGATGTCCTCCCGGGAGAAACCGCGGGTTGCAGGGTCGAAGTACACATAGCCGTCGGGGTAGAAGCAGGCCTCTTCGGTGATCTTCATTGCCCCCTTTATAGAGCAAGACCGGCCCGGCCGCAATGGCGTATTGACGGGGATAGATTTCTGGTTACTATGGTCAGGCATGATCCCCCTGCTCACCTTTCTCTCTGACTTCGGATCGCGGGACGCCTATGCGGCCCAGGTCAAGGCAGTCATCCTGTCGAAGGTCCCGGAGGCGAAGATCGTGGACATCTCGCATGAAGTGGAGCCGTTCAACCTCGTCTCAGCGGGCTGGCTCCTGTTCACGAGCTACCGGTATTTCCCCGCGGGCACCGTGCACCTGGCCGTGGTGGACCCCGGGGTGGGGACGGCCCGGGCCGTGCTCCTGGTGAGAAAGGGAGGGCATGTCTTTGTGGGCCCTGACAACGGCCTGTTCTCCTTTCTCTACCCGGCCGACGAGGTGGTCGAGGTGAGCTGGAGGCCCCAAGGTGCGGTATCGCCTACCTTCCACGGCAGGGACGTCTTCGCCCCGCTGGTCGTGAAGATCCTCACGGGCCACGGCCTGGGGGTGCCGGGAGAACCGAAGACAGACCCGATATGCTTGGACGTGGCAGCGCCCATGGTGGTGCACATCGACGGCTTCGGGAACGTGATCACGAACATACCCTGCGGGAGACTGTCCTCTGGCGGTTCTGTGGAGGTGAACGGCACCGTAGTCAATGCTGGGGCTGAAACCTTTGCCGATATCCCGCCAGGGAGTCTGGGTCTCATATGCGGGAGTGCGGGCACCATCGAGATCGTGGCGAGTCGGGCGCGGGCGAGCGAGGTCTTGGGTGCAATGGCGGGGATGATGGTTTCCCTGGGGTAAAGAAGGTAAGTTCATATACCCTGACGGAAAGACACCTATCATGGTACTGGGGAGACGCACATACAAAGATCAACTTGGATTTGTCATTAACCCACATGCCCGTGAGTGGGCATGGGGGTTAATAGGCTCTTGCTTTTCAGGCGGCACTTGTTGAAACCAAGAGATTTTCTAGTCCTCTCTTGTCGGTGTTTGTGAACATTACCCCGAACCCAGTGTTCGTCTTCCTCACAACAAGGCCTTCCACCCATACCACTTTGCCGAAATCCTCGACATCAAGGCTTGCCTCCAAATTCTCTTGCACTTCGGGAGCATACGTATCCTGTACAAACATCCCGCCCTGACTTATATCAACAACACGTGCCCTCACTTTGGTATAAGCGCCGTCGCTATAGCAAACCCTCATGTTCACTTTTTCCCGTCTGTATTTTCTTTTTTCTACCATTACTCAACCCCCAAGAATACCGGTGACCTGCTATATCTCTCGAACATCCTTGAGATTGAGTTTCAGCACAATATGTGCCATATCCCACCCATTTGATTTTATTGGATTATATTGGCTTTCTTGTGCGAAGTGTTAAGATAGCCGACAGCTCAATTTGTTTTGTGGACCAATCTCCATGATTTTATTGTGATAATATCATTGGCCTCATTGTAAAAACATTCGACAGTTCAATGATAATGATAAGGAATGGCCTGAGACGGAAAGATGATCTTTGAATAGTCCATGAGAAGATTTCCAGTTTTGAAAATCCGGACGTTGAGCAGGAATCATCAAGGAATCAATGTTCTCCAACGTGATAATGAATTTCACGAGATGGATATCTTGCTCTCATGAAATCATCCTGCCTGTAAGTTATTGCCACGGCAAATAAATATAGAAAGGTAACATGATCTGTGGTATGATTATGACATGGAGAAGAGAGACACACGGAGGCTGAAGCCTGAGGTACAAGAGGAACTGAGGAAGCAGGCGGTCCGATTGCGTAAGAATGGGATGAGCTACCGGGAGATAGGAGAAGTTCTCGGGGTGCATCCCACCAGCGCCTGCACGTGGTACACCACCTATCTGCGAGATGGCCTGAAGGCGATCAGTATGCGGAGGCGGGGCCGGAGAGTCGGAGCGTGCCGATCGTTGAGCGCCGAGCAGGAGAAGGAGCTGAAGAATCTTGTGATCGACAAGACGCCGGACCAGCTCAAGCTTCCCTTTGCGCTGTGGACGAGGGAGGCGGTCAAGGAGGTGGTCCGGGATCGATACAGGATAGAGATGCCGATCCGGACGGTGGGGGAGTACCTGAAGAGGTGGGGTTTCACGGCGAAGAAGCCGGTGAAGCGGGCCTACGAGCAGAACCCGAAGGCGGTCCAGAAGTGGCTCCAGGAGGACTATCCTGCGATAGCGGCACGGGCGAAGAGCGAAGGTGCGGAAATTCACTGGGCTGATGAGACCGGCATCGAGTCTGACACATACAATGCACGGGGCTATGCGCCCAAGGGCACAACGCCGGTGATCCATCTGAATGCGAAGAAGAATCATATTGGCATGATCTCGTCGATATCGAACCATGGCCAGGTACGCTTTATGATGTACCGGGAGGCCATGCACGCTGACCTGCTGATTACTTTCATGAAGAGACTGATCAAGGATGCAGGGAAGAAGGTGTTTCTCATTCTGGACAATCTGCGGGTCCACCATAGCAAGAGAGTGGCTGCATGGCTCGAGGAGCACAAGAAAGAGATCGAGGTGTTCTATCTTCCATCGTATTCGCCGGAACTCAATCCCGATGAGTACCTCAATGGCGATCTCAAAGGGAGGATCAGGTCTGGCCTGCCGGCACGGTCAGTCAAGGATCTGGAGAAGAAGACTCGCTCCTTCATGAGGACCTTGGTGAAGAGGCCACACCATGTGAGGAATTACTTCAGGCATCCATCAGTCGCTTATGCAGCATGAAAGGTTCGCATGTTTAGTTGCCGGAGCAATAACACGTACAGAGGCTACCGCAGAGCAGACCAAAAAACTTGACAAGAGAAGGGGTGTTTCTGTATGTACCCCTGCAAGTACATAATGAACAAACCTTATAGTGTTGATGATCATGAATTTGACTGGCAGCTTTGCCGCCGCAGCTTCTTAAAGGCAGGTGCACTGGCCCTGTGTGGATGCCTCTTCCCTCAGGCTGCCCTGGGTGCGGCAAAGAACATGGTGCCATCCCAACGGTCGCTCTCCATCTTCAACCAGCACACCGGCGAGAGCCTCGAGAAGGTGTACTGGTCACGGGGCCGGTACATTCCAGATGCGCTGGCAGAGATCAACAGAATCATGCGTGACCACCGCACCAACGAGGTCATTCCCATGGACACCGGCCTGCTCGATCTCCTGCACGCGATTCATTGCAGAATGGGTTCCCAGGAGATGCTGCAGATCATTTCAGGATACCGGTCACCCGTCACCAACAGGCACCTTCGCGAGTGCGGAAGAGGGGTGGCCAAGAACAGCCTCCACATGGAGGGTATGGCGGCGGATATCTGCCTGCCGGACAAGAGTCTCTCTGAACTGCGCGAGACAGCGGTTGCACTGAAATGCGGCGGGGTGGGGTATTATCCCCGTTCCGGCTTCGTGCACGTCGACGTGGGTAGCGTCAGGTACTGGTAATCCTTCAGCGTCCCGGTTATTCTAAAACAAGAGCCCTCAGCTACCGAGGGGATTCCCATTCAAGGAAGGGAACATGACAAGGATCACGGTTCTGTCCATGCTGCTATGCCTTCTCCTCGTACCTGCAGGATTCGGCTTGGCCCTGCCCCTCGACGATGGCGTTGCAGGCGGCATCCGCGCCATGCTCGAAGAGGTTTCGGCCCCCGTCGAGATCGAGGTCAGCGGCTGCCGGATCTCTACTTTCTCTGTTATACCGGAGCTCTATGAGCGGAGAAGCTACCGGCCGTTCTGGACGAACTCGGATGCCATAGACCAGATGATCCGGGCCATAGGCGAGATCTATCTGGAAGGGCTCGACCCGGATGATTACCACCTGCGAGAGATTCTACGACTGCGAAGCACGGCACGAGATGGGGGGATTGCCAGTGATCCCATGGCGGCCGCTTCCCTTGACCTGCTCCTCACCGATGCATTCGTACGACTCGCGTATCACTCCATGTGCGGCAAGGAAGATCCGGTCACGTATCACCCGCAATGGAACGTGACCGCCAAGATCGATGAAACGGACCCCGTGGAATTCATCGAGCAGAGGATCAGCAGCCCGTCCATCACGAAAACCATTCGGGAACTGAAGATCAGCCATTCGTACTACGAGGGTCTGAAATGGGCGCTGGCGGAATACCGCATGCTGAGATCCAGCGGGGGCTGGGAACCTGTCCCCGAAGGACCGACACTGAAAAGAGGCATGGCCGACCCGAGAGTGGAGGCCCTGCGCCGGCGACTGGCTCTCACCGACGATCTTCCGGAAGCTTCTGCCGAACCCATGAATTTCGACCTGGCGCTCGAGCGGGCGGTCATGAGATTCCAGGGCAGGCACGGGCTGAAACCGGACGGCGTGGCAGGGAAAAACACCATTGCCGCGATGAATGTCACGGTCCAAGATCGTATAGACCAGATCCGTGTCAACCTCGAGCGTGCCAGGTGGGCGCTCCGGGGCATCGACCTTGATGAGCGATACGTCCTTGTCGACATAGCGGGGTTCAGGGTCATCTACCTTCAGGGGAACATGGTGATATGGTCAAGCAGGGCCCAGGTCGGACAGCCCTATCGCGACACGCCGGTGCTCAGATCCGCCATAGTGCATGTCGAGTTCAACCCGGCATGGGTTGTGCCTCCCGGAATCTTCCAGAAGGACATTCTGCCGGAGCTGCTGAAGAATCGCGGCTACCTGAAGAAAAAGGACCTGAAGGTCATCGACAACAGGGGAAAGGCGGTGGATCCGAAGACCATCGACTGGCATAATTACGTGAACAGGCCTTTCCCGTACATGCTCAGGCAGACTCCCGGCGAGAACAGTGCACTCGGCAGGATCAAGATTTATTTCCCCAACGAATACCTCGTGTACCTGCACGATACCCCGAGCAAGGCCCTGTTCGAAGAAGAGGACCGGACCATCAGTTCGGGGTGCATACGTGTGGAGAGGCCTCTGGAGCTTGCAGAGCTGTTGCTCGACGATCCGTCGCGATGGAACATGCGCCGTATCGAGGAGGCAGCAGAATCTGGAAGAAACCAGAAGGTCCGGCTGCCGCGACCCGTCACCATCCTTCTGATGTACTGGACCGTGGAGGTTGGGCAGGACGGTACCATCTATTTCAAGAAGGACCCCTACGATAGAGATGGCCTCGTGCTGGAGGGTCTGGGGCGTGATGAGGACATCAGGCCCACGACCGATGACATGTACACGTCACACGGCACGAAATAGACATTGGTGAAGGGCAGGGGGACATTTCTAACGAGTCTCACACATTTCTCACGAGTCATTGACAACCTCGAGTCCGGCCTTATTAATTATGAAATGCGGTATGGGATCATGGTGCAGGAATGTTTCTCTTTTCCGTTGATCTGATCTTGTTATTTGCCAATAGCTGAATCCTTCAAGGTTTTATTTCCAGCTTATCGCATGAAAGGGGGTGATACAGAGGGACTTGTCGATCTGTCTCGGTATCGGAAGGTGTGGAGGGTAATGGTTATGCAAGGGAGGTTGTGTGCCATGAAGAACGTGATCTTTCTGGGTATCGTCACGGCAAGCCTCCTCCTTGTCCCAGAACCATGCCATGGCAATCTGATTCTGGTAGGAAAGGTTTCACCCTTGGCTGCAGATAGTTCTGCTCTTTCAAGGAACGATCCTTTGAGTGAATGGGAAACAACCGGGTACATCTCAGGCAAGCATGCTCCATCGTCGATGAGAAGTGATGAACGTGCGGTGATTCATTCACAAAGAGATACTCTGGCCTTTACTCCCAGCATTTCTCTGAAGTTACCGGTCGCTGGCGATAAGGTGAGCCTCAATGCCGCTTCGGTCCCCGAACCGTCGACCCTCCTGCTGCTCGGGGTCGGGTTGTTCAGCTTCGGGAGCTTCTACAGGAGATCTCTGAGATCCTAGGAGGTGTGGCAAGCATGTATAAGCAGGACCTTCCCAGGCCCTGCTTTTTTTCGTGCCAGGATAACCTCTATTTCCCCAGCTCTTCCTTGAGTTCCCGCTTCAGGATCTTGCCGGAAGGATTCTTGGGGAGATTCTCGGCTATGACGATCTTTTTGGGACACTTGAACCCGGCCAGGTGCTCCTTGCAGTGGGCGATGATCTCCTTTTCTGTGAGGGACGATCCTTTCTTCGGCACGATTACGGCTGCCACGATCTCGATCCACTTGGGGTCGGGAAGGCCGATGACGGCCACCTCCTCGATGCCCGGATATCGGTACAGGACCTCCTCGACCTCCCGTGACGCCACGTTTTCGCCGCCGGTCTTGATCATGTCCTTCTTGCGGTCCACCACGTAGAGGTACCCATCCTCGTCGAACCTGCCGAGGTCACCGCTGTGGAACCAACCGAAGGCAAAGGCCTCTGCTGTCTTCTCGGGATCGTTGAGATATCCGCTCATGACATGGCCGGAACGGTGTACGATCTCTCCCACCGTGCCGGTCGGTACGAACCTGCCCTCGTCGTCCATCAGCCTGGTTTCGACGTTCAGGACGGGTTTTCCCGCTGATCCGGGCTTGAGCAGCTGATCTTCAGGTTTCAGAATGGTCGCCACAGGGCCCATCTCGGTCTGTCCGTAGTAGTTCCAGAGCTGGAGGCCACGGAAGGTCACCGAGAGCTGCTTGATTATCTCCACGGGCATGATGCTGGCCCCGTAGGCGGCCTTCCTGAGGCTGCGATGGTTGTGGTTCTTGAATTCCGGGTGGTTGAGTATTCCTATCCACACCGTCGGAGGGGCGAACATGTGGGTGATCTGGTATCTCTCTATGAGCTTGATCATGTCCAGTGCATCCGCCTTGTGCATGATCACGTTGGTGGCGCCGACATAGAGGTACGGCATGAGAAAGCAGTGGAGCTGTGCGCAATGAAACAGCGGCAGGGCGTGCAGGCTCACGTCATAGGTTTCATACTGCCCGTCGAAGATGCAGCTGTGATACTGGGACATGAGTGCCCGGTGGGAAAGCATGGCGCCCTTGGGTTTTGATTCCGTGCCGCTCGTGTAGGGAATCTGCACGATATCCTCGGCGCTGACCTCCACCTGGGGTTCGTCGTAGGGCATGGTCCTCATCTCGGATGTCAGGTCGAAGAACCCCTCGGGTATCATGGAATCGGCCAGGGGTATGAATCCCCACCGCTCCACCGAAGTGAACGCCGCCTGGGCTCGGGCGATGATGGGATACAGGGCGTCCTCGACAATGAAGACACGTGAACCGGAATGGTTGACGATGTAGGCTATTTCCTCGGCGTTGAGCATGTAGTTGATGGGCACCTGGATGGCGCCGATCTTTGCCAGTCCGATCATGCTTATGGGGTAATAGTGGGAGTTGTATGCGTAAACCGCTACACGGTCGCCTTTTTTCACCCCGTAACGTGCCATGAGGTTGGCGAAGCGCCGGGCGTCCCGCTCGAGGTCGTAGAAGGAGAGCTTCTCCTCGCGGAATATGATGGCGGTCTTGTCACCGTATTTTGTCGCCGCCCTTCGTGCCATGTCTCCTATCGTGTCGCGGTTGATGATGTTGCTCAACGGTGCTCCTCCTCTCGAAAAAAGCTCGCTGTAATCCCCTCGCCCCAGGGGTTTCGAATCATAGCAGATGCTGATCGAGGCGTCAAAGGCAGATCCTGGCGGCGGCGTGCTCTTCGGTACCGTCGTATCTTGCCGGGCGGTTATTTCTCATTATTATGTAAGAGAAGGCACGGGGGCGCACCGGGGGCCTCGACCTTCAGGGGGGGAGTCCGGGTGATCATGGACCCGTGGACTCTTTGAACGCGCACCGCACGGTGCACAATCGAATCTCACAGGAGGTGCATGAGTATGAATCCTTTCCGCATGCAGAGATGGTCACCGTATGTGGCGGGGGCCCTCGCGGGACTCCTGCTCGTTCTGTCCGTCCTGGTGACCGGCAAGTACATCGGGGCCTCGACGACCTTCGTCAGGACGGCAGGATTGATCGAACAGGTCTTCGTGCCCGAGCGGGTTGCTGCAATGGAGTATTTCGTCAAGGAGAAGGTGAAGATCGAGTGGCAGTGGATGTTCGTCTTCGGGATCTTCTTCGGCTCCCTCGCAGCCTCGCGGATCGCGAAGGATTACCAGGCGACAGCGGTCCCGCCCATGTGGCAGGCCAGATTCGGTCCGGACAGGGCGAAACGATGGGCCGTCGCCTTTGCAGGGGGGGTCATTCTCATGTTCGGGGCCAGACTGGCCGGCGGCTGACCAAGCGGACACGGTCTGAGCGGTCTGGCTCAGATAGCCGTCAGCGGATACATCTCCCTCATATGTTTCTTCGCAGCGGGCATCGTCATCGCCCGTGCCCTGTACTCAGGAGGTGGTCGCTCATGAATCTGCTCCTGTATGGTTTCATAACCGGTATCATCTTCGGGTTCCTGCTCCAGAAGGCACATGTGCTCAGGTATGACAAGCAGCTCGTGGCGCTGCGTCTGAAGGACTTCACCATCGTCAAGTTCATGCTTTCGTCCGTGATCGTGTCCATGGTGGGCATCTACCTTCTCTATGATCTCGGCCTCGTGGAGCTTGACATCAAGACGGCGGCCCTCGGCGCCAACGTGCTCGGAGGGCTCATCTTCGGCATAGGGTGGGCCCTCGTGGGGTACTGCCCGGGGACTGCGGTCGGGGCCCTGGGCGAGGGTCGGTACGACGCTGCTGCGGCCCTCGCGGGCATGCTCGTGGGCGCCGCCCTGTATGCAGAGGCCTATCCCCTGATGAAGGGGACGGTCCTGACGTGGGGGAACCTGGGAAAGATAACACTTCACGGTGCCCTGGGGGTCAATCACTGGGTGGCGATCGTCGTGATCACCCTGCTGTTCGTCGGGTTGTTCTCATGGTTCGAGAAGAGGCGTCTGTGAGGAACCAAGATGCCTCCCTCGCGAGGTGGGGTGGCCTGGGCGCTCCGCGGTTTCTCATTCACTGAAGTATAATTCTGTTGAAGGCTCTGAAGGAGAGGAGGTTTTCCATGGACACGAATCGGATCTGGAGAAAATCCTATGACCCGGGGCTCGCTGACCTGGATCCCGTTGAATGGGAACAGAGCTTTCCCGCTGCCTGCACACGGACGTTCCGTGACTTCCCCGAAAAGACGGCCCTTGCCTTCATGGGTGTTCATATCAGCTTTTCCCGGCTCGACCGCTATGCCAACCGCTTTGCCAACATGCTGCTCTCCCATGGATTCCAGAAGGGGGACGTGGTGGGGATCAACCTGCCCAACATCCCGGAATACGTGATAGCCTGGCTCGGGGCCCTGCGGGCGGGGTGCATCGTGACAGGGGTTTCACCCCTGCTCTCGACGGACGAGATGGCGTATCAGCTCAAGGACTGCAACGCGAGGGGGCTGGTCACCCTCGATGCAATCTTTGCCGGCAGGCTGGTGAAGATCATCGACGACCTGCCCGACCTGAGGCTTGTTGTCGCGGCGAGTGTGGGGGGGTTCCTCCCGGTCGTCAAGCGTTTCCTGGGGACCCTCCTGAAGAAGATACCAAAGGGCGCGGTGACCCCCCTGGAAGGAAGGACGGTATTCCGATTCCAGGACGTCATCGCCTTCGGCAGGTTTTCCGAGGGGGCGCCAGGGGTCAGCCTGACACCTGATGACATCGCATATATCCAGTACACCGGGGGTACTACCGGGGACCCGAAGGGGGCCATGCTGAGTCACCGGAACTTCGTTGCAGACCTCCTCATCTTCCAGAAATGGCTCGGGTGGAAGCCGGGCAGCAGCATAGGGCTGTCAGGGTTCCCCTTTTTCCACATCGCGGGCCTCTTCACCAATGCGAACTGCATCTACCTCGGGTGGACCCAGGTCCTCATACCGAATCCCAGGGACACGGAGCACATCTGTGCCGAACTGAAGAAATACCGGCCTACGGTCATGGCCAACGTGCCCTCCCTCTACGTGCTCCTCATGGCGAACCCCAGGTTCAGTACGCTGGATCATTCGAATCTCCAGACCTGCATCTGTGCGGCGGCACCTTTCCCGGAAGATGCCCAGCGTCAGTTCGAGGCCATCATCGGCCAGGGGAAGATCGTCGAGGCCTACGGCATGACGGAGACGTCCCCCCTGACGGTGGTGAATCCGGTCAAGGGAAGAAAGAAGCTGGGAACCATAGGGGTGCCGTTGCTGAACACCGAGATCCGGCTCGTCGATCCGGGCACGGGCCAGGAGGTCGGGATCGGCCAGCCCGGAGAGATCTGCGTGAAGGGCCCCCAGGTGATGGTCGGGTACTACAACCGGCCCGAGGAAACCAGGAAGGTCATTGACGACGACGGCTATTTGCACACCGGCGACGTGGCGGTCATGGACGAAGACGGGTTCCTGCGCATCGTGGACCGGACCAAGGACATGATCATCGTCGGCGGCTTCAAGGTGTTCTCCCGCAAGGTGGAGGAGGTGCTCTCCGAGCACCCTGCCGTCCAGATGATCGCCACCATCGGGACCCCGAACCCCGAGCGTCCCGGATCGGAGGTCGTCAAGGCCTTTGTCGCCCTGAACCCTGAGTATCAGAGCGGGAAAGATCCGGAGGCGATCAAGGACGACATACTTGCGTTCGCCAAGAAGAGGCTCGCTCCCTATGAAGTTCCCAAGGCCGTCGAGTTCAGGAACGAGCTCCCGCTCACCGCCGTCGGAAAGATAGACAAGAAGGTCCTCAGGAAGGGCCCATGAGAGCGGGAGTCCTTGGCAAGAGCCGGCGCAGATCAATGCAGGAACGCGGAGAAAGAGTCCGGCCCGCCCCGCTGTCATCCTGGGTGAGGTGGTACGTGCTCCCTGTGCGTCAGGCGCGCTCGAATATGGTGGCCGGGGCCTGCCCGCCGCCGGTACACAGCGTCACCAGCGCATACCGGCCCTTGCGTCGATGCAGCTCATGAATGGCCGTGACGCTCAGGCGTGAGCCGCTGTTGCCTACGGGGTGACCCAGGGCCAGCGCCCCGCCGTTCACGTTGAGCCTGTCCATGTCGGCCTTGAGCTCCTTGGCCCAGGCCAGGGGTATGGGGGCGAAGGCCTCGTTCACCTCGAAGAGGTCGATGTCGTTCATGGTGAGGCCGGCTTTGGCGAGCACCTTTGGTGTGGCAGTGATGGGGCCGGTCAGCATCAGGACGGGATCCGACCCCACCACGGCGCTGGCCACCACCCTGGCCATGGGCGTGAGGCCCAGCCGCTTCACCTTTTCGCCGCTCATGAGGACCACGGCGGATGCGCCGTCGGTGACGGTGCTGGAAAGGCCCGCTGTCATCCACTCGGTGCCGGCGATGACCTTGAGGCCATCGAGGATCTCCCTGCTGGTTTCCGGCCGGATGGTCTCGTCCTTTATGCAGAGGACGGCGTTGCCTTCCTTGTCGAGTCCCTTGACCGGGAACAGCTCGTTCTTGAAATGCCCTTCCTCGGTCGCCCGGTGTGCCCTGGCGTGGCTCGCAATGGCGAAGTCCTGGCACTCCTCCTTGGTGATGCCCCACTGGTTCGCGATGGCCTGGGCGCCTCCCGTCTGGCTGGGGATGCCGTACTTCTCCAGGTAGTAGGTGCCGATGGGGTGGCCCGCGTTCTGCCCGTTGGCCAGAGTGCAGTTCATGTCGGAGGCGATGCTGTACTTCGACATGATCTCGCAGCCGCTCGCGATGATCACGTCGTGGGTGCCGGAGGCTATCATGCCGGCGCCGAGCTGGATCGCCGAGAGGCTGCTGCCGCACTGGCGGTTCACCGAGATGCCTCCCAGGGTGACCGGGAGCTTGGACGCGAGGACGGCCATGCGGGCCAGGTTGAAACCCTGCTCGCCGATCTGGTAGACGCACCCGGTGATGACGTCGTCCACCTCGTTCACGTCGAGGTTTAAGCGGTCCACGGCCTCGTTCAGGGCAAGGGCCAGGAGTTCGGGGGCCATGTACTCCCTGAAATAGCCTCTCTGCTTGCCCACGGCGGTCCTGACCGCGCTGACCACGAATACGTCTTTATTCATGCGGAAACCTCCTGATGGAATGTGAATGAGGCTTATTGTAATACCATAAGACATTATACGATACAAGGCCCGTGTCTGTTCACTGCTGCACGCATCCGCATGCATGGCTCAGCCGCCGGATACGGTATCGAGGCCTGCCTCGGCCCTCTCCGCGCTCTATCACACCCGCTGATTCAGAACAGCTTCACCCTCTCGATGAACGCCCGGAAACCTGCCCGTTCGCACCGGAAGGCTTCGTTGAAAGACATCTCGTCCTGCTTCTCGATGAGGGTCTTCATCTGCATGAGGATCTCGTAGTTGACCCCGCAGATGTCCTGGGCGATCTGCCGGGCCCTGGGAATCAGCTCCGCGGGGGGCACGACCTCATTGACCAGCCCGCAGCGCAGTGCGTCGGCAGCGGACAGGGGTCTGCACGTGAACGAGAGCTGTTTGGCCATCCTCTGGCCCACGGAACGCTGGAGGAGCTGGGTCATGCCCCAGCCCGGGTGAATGCCCACCTTGGCATGGGAGTCGATGAACCTGGCGTTCTCCGAGGCGATGAGGAAGTCGCAGTGCATGGCGAGTTCGAAGCCACCCGTGATGGTAGCGCCGTTGATGGCACCGATGATGGGTTTCCTGCACGAGGCGAAGACATCGGGCATGTCCTTGCCGTCCCCCCTCGGGTCGAGAAGGTCGTCCTTGCCGATGACCGAGAGGTCAATGCCCGAGCAGAACGACTTGCCGTTTCCCGTTATGATGGCCACCTTGAGCCCATCGTTGCGTGCCACCTCGTCGAGGGCATTGTAGAGGTTCACGAGGAGATCCTGGCAGATGGAGTTGTGGCGCTCGGGGCGGTTCAGGGTGATGAGCGCCGTGGGGCCTTCGCTTTCGAACAGGACTGTCTTTTCCATGCAGCGGCTCCTTTCTCCCGAGAGGCGGGGGAGTGGTCGGTAATCTGTATAACCTTTTCTGCGTGTCGATGACAGAGTTTTCGTAATGGATCGGACAGCTGTCCCTGCGGGGATTCCATTGACTTCTCTCCCATGTCATGTATTGCATAATAGAAGGGTTCGCCGGAGAACATCTCGGTGTCTGGGGGCACGCATGGACAATTCGTTGCACCTTCTCGTGAGTATATGGATCAAGCTGTTCTTTCTGCTGACGCCGTTCTTCGTGCTGTCGATCTTCCTCTCCCTCACCCAGGACCTGTCTTCCGGTCAACGCAGGAGATCGGCCCTGTGGCTCACCATAGACGTCGTGATCATCTGCCTCGTCCTGTACTTTCTCGGCAACGCCATCTTCTCCGTGTTCGGCATAACGCTGGATGCGTTCCGCATCGGCGCAGGGGCGCTGCTGTTCCTCTCTGCAGTGGACCTCGTGAGGGGCGCCGAAAATCCTCTGCAGCGTGAAGAACCAGGCAGCTTCATCGTGGTGCCTCTCGCCATCCCCATAACCGTCGGGCCTGCCACAACCGGTGCGCTGCTCGTCATGGGGGCCGAGGTTACCACCCCCTGGGAGAAACTGATCGGGTGCGCGGCCCTGGTCGGGGCAGTCCTGTGTGTGGGCATTCTGCTCGTCCTGGCGACCACCGTCGAGAGAATCATCGGCCAGACAGGCCTTCGTATCCTGAGCAAGATCACCGGCCTGGTCCTTTCTGCGCTGGCTTCCCAGATGGTATTTGTCGGGGCGAGGAATTTTCTGGCGTGAGAAGGGTCACGCTCATGCCATGGCACCCTCCCATCGTGCCCGGCCGAGGGGTCATTGAATTCCATAGAACCCAGAGTATTATTCATTGTATCCCTCCCGGGGACGTGGAAATCGTGAGAAAGCCCACGGAAGGGGGGAGCGGGCATGGCGCAGTACGGGGAGAAGGATGAGAACTATACGAAAAGGCCAGTTATATGAGAAAGATAGAAGGCCATGTTCGATGTGGCCAGGGCGGTCTGCAGGGTAAAGAACATGAATTTCGAACGAAAAGATCTTGAAATACGAAACCGGGCACAGACTCGGCTGTATACTATTTTTCTCAGTCTTCACATTGATTTTTTTTCGTGTCATACTATTTTTAGTAAAAGGTACTGATAAGAGGTATAGATTGTACGTGCGGGGAGGGGTCCTCATGATCTGTGGGTACTCCGGAGAGGGGGTGACGATGAGTGCGTGGTTCCCGGGGAGGAACGAGTGTCCATCATGGGGAGCGGGGCTGGTTATCTGAAATGAGATACCTCTACGTCATCTCCTTGTTGGTTGCATTCTTTGTCTCGATTCCCTCTTTCACTCCATCTGCGACGACCAGCTCCTGTGTGGTCTGTCACACGGACGGTGAGAAGATGAAAACCCTGGTCATACCCCCCAAGATTCATGTCGAGGGGGCGGGGTGAGCGGGTGCACCCCCGCCGGTCCGGGCGGAGGACTACTACAAGGGCTACCTCGTGGATGCCGGGCTCCTGGAAAAGGATCCACATCTCTCCAAGGGATGCCGTTCATGTCACAAGGGTGACGAGGCCGGGGCCACCAAGGAAGAGGCCCATGCCGGCATGGTCAAGCGGCCCTCCGACGATCTGAAGATGTGTGCAGCCTGCCACAAGAAGGCCGCAGCGAACTATGGCAAGGCCCTCCACTACACCTCCTTGGGCCAGCGGCACGGGGTCCTTCCCAGGTTCTCCAAGGAGGAGGTGAAGACCTTCGACAGCAAGGTCTTCGAGCAGTCCTGCCGGAGCTGCCATGCCTCCTGCGGATCCTGTCACGTGAAATCCCCTGCGGTATCGGGCATCAGCCTCGGGCTTATCCAGGGTCATAAGTTCATCAAGAAGAACGAGGGAAAGACCTGCGCCTTCTGCCACGGGGGCCGCGTATACCCTGAATATACCGGTGAATACGGCGGCTCCACGGATATTCACTACCAGAAGGGTATGATGTGCGTGGACTGTCACAAGAAGGAGGAGATGCACGGGGACGGCACGAGATACCTGACCAAGCAGGACGTGAAGGACCGGCCCAAGTGCACGAACTGTCACAAGGCCATCAAGTCGGACACGCTCCGCACCCGTCTGGCGCACGACGCCCACAAGGGCAAGGTGAGCTGCTACGGGTGCCATGCAGCAGGCCAGTACCGGAATTGTTACACCTGCCACAAGGGAGAAGCAAAGGAGGCCAAGCCGGGCTTTATCCTCGGCAAGAATCCGCGAAACCCCAAAGAGGTCACCACGCTGCGGCTCATACCCACCGTGCGTGATACCTTTGTCCATGCAGGCATCAAGCAGGAGCACTTCGACCGCCTACCCAACTACTGGGACACCCCTGCCCACACGATAAAGAAACGGACGGACCGGACCCGGTCCTGCGACATATGTCACACGGAACGGAAGGACTTTCTCACCAGGGGAACCCTTCTCAAGGACGGATCCAGGGCCAATCAGGGACTGATTCATGTCCCGAAACCCATAACTCATTAAAGAAGAAAGAAGGAGGAAGTATGAAGCATCTCAAGGCGTTCACAATCATGGTGGTGGCGTTTGCGCTCCTTGTTCCTGCTGCTGTCATGGCCCGCGGGATAGACCCCGTAGTATCGGTGGAGTGGCTGGAGAAGAACCTGACGACCCCGAACCTGGTGGTCGTGGATATCCGGAAGGTGGAAGAATACAAAGCCGGCCACATCCCCGGGGCGATCAACATCTTCTACAATATAGTGGCACCGGGCAAGAACAACATGAGGAACGAGCTCCCGGCTGACGACGACCTCAGGGACATCCTGTCCTCCAATGGCATCGGGGCCGATTCCCTGGTGGTGGTGGCGGGTATCAACGACACCCCCTCGGACCGGTTCAGCATGACCCGGGCGGCCATGACCTTCATCTATGCCGGGGTGCCCAGCGTGGCTGTACTGGACGGCGGGACCACCAAGTGGGCCGCAGACGGCAAGGCGCTCTCGACAGATGCTGCCAAGCCCAAAGAAAAAGAGCATAAGGGCAAGTTCAACAAGGACATCTTCCTCACGAAGGACGCCTTTGCCGGCAAGGTGGGAAGCGCCCTGATCGTGGACGTACGGGAGCCTGCCTTCTTCAGCGGAGAGAAGAAGCTCGACTTCGTCGCCAGGGCAGGCCATGTCAAGGGGGCGGTCAATCTGCCCGCAGGTTCACAGCTCTTCAAGGAAGATGGTACCTACAAACCCATGGACGAACTGAAGGCCCTGGCCGTGAAAGTGGTTGGAGAAGACCTTGGCAAGGAAATCGTCCTGTACTGCGATACCGGAAAAGTGGCCACGGGATGGTGGTTCCCCCTGACCCAGGCCTTCGGCTACACCGACGTCAAGGTGTACGATGGATCCAGCGAGGAGTGGTCAGCAGATCAGAATCTCCCCATGGAACCGTAAAATACGGGCGGGGTGAGGACCGTCCCGTTGGTTCTCGCCCCGCTCCATTGATGAGAGTGGGCATATAATGGCGCCGAGAAAGGCTCTCTGCATCGTGGTCCTCCTCACGGCAGGAACGCTGTGCCTGTTCATGGTGCGCCCGGCCATCGGCCAGGTGTCTGCCGTGCATGTCGATGTGTGGCTGCGCAATGAGGCAGGGGAGCGCATCACCCCTTCGGACAATGCTGCGGACCCCTACAGCCCGAAAAAGACCTGCGGGGCCTGCCACCACTATCCCACGATCACGCAGGGGGAGCATTTCCTGATGGGCTTCTCGAAGAAGAAGACCGACCCCAGGCCCGTGAATCTCCCCCCCGACCTCATCCCTGACGATTTCGGCCCCACACCCTATGCCGGCGTTGCCGTCTACGACTGGATCGCCGCCAACGCCCGGGTCCATCCGGGGGGCGGCCCCATGGAGTGTCTCAGTCTGGACAGGGCCACAGGTACGCAGTCGAACCTCGTGGAGGCTGAGCGCATCGTTTCTTCACCGAGGAACCCCCATTTCCAGTCCCGCGTCACGCCGGACGGCCACAGCCGTTTCAGGGCCAGCGGCGTCCTGGAGGGTGACTGTCTCATGTGTCACCTGAACGGGTACCGTCTGGACAGGCGTAACGCGCAGGTCGCCTCCCGGAATTACCGGTGGGCTCCCACTGCCGGTGCAGGACTCGGCGAGGTTGCCGGCCGCGTGTGGTCCCCCGGCGAGGGCAAAGGTGTCTGGGAATTCTCGAGCAGGCCGGCGGTGACATATTCCTGGAAAAACGGCATGTTCACCGGTGATGGCAGGCTTTCGGGCCGACTCATCCGCACAAAGGTCACGTCGGGCTCTTGCCTCCAGTGCCATGGGACCATGCAGGCGCTCCGTACCGGGACCCAGTACCGCGCGGGTGACGATGTCCATGCAAAGGCGGGACTCCGGTGTGTGGACTGTCACACCCTGGCCGAGGCGGGGCCGGGAGGAAGGCTCGGCCATCGCATCGGCGGAGCCTCCGCCTCCGGCGATTACAGGCAGACCGGCATGAAGACCTGTGTCGCCTGCCATCTGGCCCAGGGCGGGAGGGCCCCGAACCCGGTGCAGACCCACGTGGACATGCTCCCCAACGCCACGTTCCACCTGCGCCTGCTGTCCTGCACGGCATGCCATGTGACGGGCCTGCCCGCCCTGGGGGCGTACCTGCTGGATCTCTCCACCGGGAGGAATTTCAGGTACACATCACAGGGCGCGGAAGCGATCATTTCGCAGCTCGATGCAGCCAAGACGGCCCGGGAACCGTGGACGCCCTGGCTTGCCATTGTGGGCATGAAGGGTTCACAGGGCGAGCGGTACATGCCTGTGGCCCTGCACACGGCCCAGTGGTTCGGGGAGAAGGGGACCCAGGGACAGATCATACCCCTGAATTCCCGGGTGGTGAGCGAGGCCTTCCGCCTGTGCTCGGGCATAACTGCGGTGGAGGTCAGGGACGTGTCTGGGAAAAGGCTCAGGCGTCACACCGTGGCCACCGAGGCAGACATCGCCAAGATGCTCAGGGCCATGAACCGGCTCGGCAGAACGAAGGCGGTCTTTGTTGCGGACAAGGTCTATGAGCTCAAGGGAGGCAAGGTCGCCTCGGCGGAGCTGCCCTTCGGAAACACGATAAGCCTGCCGATCTGGCACAATGTGCAGGGGGTTGCGAAGAAGCGGACATATGGGGCCAAAGGCTGCACCGACTGCCATGATGAGAAGTCCCCGTTCTTCACCAAGATGAAGGTGAAGTCAGTAGGGCGGTTCCTCAAGGAGGATTACCCGACGCCCAAGGCTCCCAACGCATCCCCCCAGATGCTGGACTGGGGATACGAGGAAGTGCCGAGCCATGAATAACATACCCGTTCGTCCTTTGAATCGCACAGGCCTTATGACACTGGTGACCCTTGCTTTCATGCTCGTTGCCTCTCCCGTGTCCGCAGGGGGATGGAAGACAGTGAAACCCGAGACCCTCGATGCCTGGATGAGGACCGAGCAGCTCACCCTGGTCAACGTCATGAGCCGCATCGAGTGCCTGGACCACCGGATCGCGGGCTCGCTGTGCATCGCCTGCGAGGAGTTCAAGGGCAGCCTTCCCCGCATCCCCCGTGACAGGAAGCTCGTGATTTACTGCGAGAGCGAGGTGTGCACCCGTAGCTGCCTGGCCGCCGACGAGGCGGTGGCTGCCGGGATAAAGGATGTATATGTGCTCGAGGCGGGCATGCCCGCGTGGAAAGCGGCGGGGTACAGGCTCGAATCCGTTCAGCGCGTGCTGCGCATGCCGGTGTCCTCGGTGAAGGCCAGCGAGTTCACGGCCTGGATGGCCCGCCACCCCGAGTTCATGGTGCTCGATATCCGATCAGGGGACAGGTTCGTCAAGGGGCACCTGGAAGGGGCCTTCAACATCCCTTTGCACCAGCTCCACGAACGGTACCATGAACTGCCCCACGACCGCGCCCTGATGCTGGTCGATGACCAGGGATTCCGCTCCTTCCTGGCTGCCAGCTACCTCGCCCGCAAGGGGTTCAAGGTCACACGGCTCTTCGGTGGCATGGCGGCGTGGAATTCATTTTCCGAAGGCACGAGGCAGGTGAAATGAGGAGAAACCATCTCTCGGCATTCTTTTGCACACTCTTCGTGGCGTGGGTCCTGTGCATGGTTCCCGTCTTCGCCTCTGCGAGAACCTGCCAGGACTGCCACTACGGGGCCATGTACACCGCCGGCTTCGATGCCTCGGTGCACGCGAAGAACGGCTGCCTGAGCTGCCACAGTGACGTAACGGATTTGAACGCCCACATGACTGGCCACCTGCGGCCGGCACCGGTTACCTGCGGAAAGTGCCACGCCGGAATAGCCGAGAAGTATCGGAAAAACTTTCACTACCTCCAGGAGGACTTCCGCTGCGTGGACTGCCACCGGGACGTGCACACGCGCACGGCAGCCACCAAGGACATCAAGATCCGCACCATCGAGGTGTGCACCCAGTGCCACGGCAATGACGAGTACGTCACCTCGGGACACGCCGAGGCCGTGCTCAAGGGCAACCACGACGCCGCGGCCTGCGGAGACTGCCACGGCCTCCACGACACCCGCGTGTTCCACACCTCTCTTTCGACATACCCCGAAGAGGCCCGCATGTTCTACAACGACAAGTGCGTCTCCTGCCACGACGATTCGGCGATGATGCAGCGGAACAACCTCTCGGACAAGGTGGTGGAGTACTACGAGGAGACCTACCACGGCAAGGTCCAGGGCGTCGGGTTCGCCACGCTGGTGGCCGGCTGTGCCGACTGCCACCAGACCCACAACATCCTGCCCAAGACCGACCCGCGCTCCTCCATCCACCCGGACAACCTGGTGGCCAACTGCGGCCGCTGCCACACGGGATTCCACAAGCGATTCGTGGACTACAAGGCACACCCGGACTACCACGACCGGCACAACTACCCGGCCCTGTTCTGGACCTTCGTCTTCATGTCCGGGCTCCTGATATTCACCTTCGTCTTCTTCTGGTCCCACACGCTCCTGTGGTGGCGCAAGAGCTACTGGGAGCACCACGAACGGGAAAAGAGCGGCATCCTGCCCGAGACCTGCATGACCGACAAGGAGGGATTCCAGCACATCCAGCGCTTCTCCCGGATGGACCGGGCCATGCACGTGCTGCTCATCCTCTCCTTCTTTACCCTGGTCACCACAGGGTTCCCGCTTAAGTACCCCAAGGCGGCCTGGGCGAAACTGCTCATGGGCTTCTGGGGCGGCGCCCCCATGGCCGGACTCTTCCACCGCATCGCGGCAGTGGTCCTCATGGTGCTCTTCGCGGTGGTGGCCGTGCGCTGCCTGCTCTTCCTGTTCCCGCCGGGCGTCGGCTTCAAGGGCTGGACGAAGCGGCTCTTCAGCCCGGACTCCCTGTTCCCGAGGATGAAGGACTGGGAGGACATCAAGGGCATGGTCAGATGGTTCTTCAACAGGGGGGAGAAGCCGAAGTTCGACCGGTGGTCGTACTGGGAGAAATTCGACTTCTGGGCCGTGTTCTGGGGCATGTTCGCCATCGGCGGCTCCGGCGCGCTGCTGTGGAACCCCGAGCTTTCGTCATACATCGTACCCGGCTGGGTGCTCAACGTGGCGACCCTGGTACACTCGGAGGAGGCGCTGCTGGCAGCGCTCTTCATCTTCACGGTCCACTTCTTCAACACGCACTTCGTGCCGGACAAGTTCCCCATGGACCGCCTCATCTTCACGGGCACCTACACCCTGGAAGAGCTGCAAAGGGACCGTCCCGAGGAGTATGAGCGCCTCGTGGCCGAGGGGAAACTCGATGATCTCAAGCGGGAGCACCCGAGCATCCCGCTCAAGCTCCTCTCTGCCACCATCGGGCTTGCCAGCCTGCTCCTGGGCCTGGCGCTCACCGTGCTGTTCATCTGGGTGATCGTGACCTGAGCAGTCCGTTCGAACCGATGAGTCCTCAGAGAATCGTGGCCTCCGGAAAGGCCATGAGAAACTTCGGCACGCTCAGGGTGCCCAGGATCCGGCCCCTGGTGAAGTCCGGGAAGGCCGACCCTTCGACCATGGCATGAATGAGGCGAGCAGGCGAGACGACACCCCTGGCGAACGGGGTGGTGAGATAGGTTTTCCCCTCGTGGTGATGGGCAAGGGTGCGTAACCTCGGAGGCACAAGCGCGGTAGTCACCGGTAACCAGCCGGGAAAGGTGTGGAAGACAAGCTCGGTGATGAGACGGCCCTGCATGCCGACGCGGACGATCTCGTCGTGGCCGTCCCTGGTCACCTCGAACTCCGCGAGCTCTTTGGGGATCCCCCAGTTGTTCCTCCCGTTCACGACACTGTCCATGGTCGAGACATAGATCCTCGTGATGGAAAAATACTTGTTCAGGCCGAGGGAGAACATGCCGGGAACGAACAGGAGTTCCCGGTACGGGCCGACGTCTGAGGACAGGTAGTCCACAAACATGACCGTGCCGATGCCGCCGGAGAAGCGTCCTTTCAGGCCGTCGGGCACAGTAACATGTTCCGCCACGAAAGCCGGGTCCAGTTTCACGAGGATGACGTACCCTTTTCCGACAAGCGACCATGGGGCAGGGGAATGGATCAGCTCGGGGGGATTCATGCGTCCCACTCATAACCGTGAGGCATGCTGAATGCAACCTTTTATGATGTGTACCGGCATTTCAGTGCTATACAGATGGTGTGAGCACTTGTAGAGTGAGCGATAGGACAAGACAGACCACAACAGCATGCAGGGGGATATAACAGCATGAGATGGGCACCCGGGTGGAAGCCGTTCGTGATGTCCATGGTCGTGCTGGGAATGAGTATCTTCCCCCTGTTCGATTCACGGGCCCACGATGCCGTCGAACATGTCGATGAAGAAACGCCTGTCATCCAGGCTCGCCCGGAGGATGCGACTGATTCCACGGAGGTTCTTGCCGGAGAGGCTCAGAAGGGTGATTCCGTGGAGGAAGAAACTCATGCGGAGTCATTCTGGCAACGGATGGACCGCTGGCACGACGAGACCTATGTCGTTTCTCACCAGCAGGTGGTCAGGATGAACGGGTGGTTCGTGCCCAGGGGCGAGGCGGCGGAGGAAGTCCCTCCCACCCGGCTGCGGATCAGTCTCCCCTGCGAGCTCATCCTCGAGCCCGACGACTCGGTCTCCGGTAAATTCCCCGTCGAGGCCGACGTCGAGATAACCCTCCCCGATGCCGAGAGGCTGAAGGTCTTCATCACCACCACGGACCCCAACGAGACAGCAGGTACACCCATGGCGGAGCGCGACACGTCTTTACGGGTAGGCGTGGCCCGAGAATGGCTCGAATACATCTCCGCATCGGCAGGGGTGAAGGCCCGCATCCCACCCGTCGTGTACGCCTGGGTTGCCGGAGGGACGGTATGGCAGAGGGGGGCCTGGAGGTACTTCCCCAACCAGAAGTTCTTCTGGGACATTGAGGATGGGGATGGTGAGATAACGAGCTTCGTGGCGGACCGGTGGAGCAATCCGTGGGATATCCGCCTGATAAGTTCCCTGAAATGGAGCAGGGACAAGATGGACTCGGATGACCGTGCAGGCAATGGAGAGCACGGCTGGCAGTGGGACTGCGGCCTGATCTTCGGCTATGCGCGGGAGCTTCTCCGTGAACCTGAGGTGGTCCGTTTCATGGGCGGGAAGGATCTTGCAAGAGGCGTAGCGCTTCGCCTCGGCATTTCCGGGGGACCCTGGTCACGGGACACGGTCAGTGCCCTGCTTCTCCACAAAGGCCAGCTCAGGGCACGCTGGCTGTACTATTTCATTGAGCCGGAGGTGCAGTGGGCCTGTGATGACGACTGGGCCAGGACCATCACCCTGACCTGCGGCATCGAGGCCATCTTCTGGGGCGGACAAGACAGGTGACCATCCCGGGGAGCATCGAGCTGCCGTTGAACGTCACCTGCGGATGAATCCGCGGAAACGGGCATATTCGACCATGCGGCTGAAGGCATACATGGCCCGCTCGGGAGTGGGATAGTTCGGCACCCCCAGCTCGCCGAAGCCCTCGTGGACGTGGCTGATCTCTTTGGCCGTACCCCCGTAGTAGGCTGCCAGAATGGGCTTGTGGGGGTGCCTCTTCATGACCTCGGCAAACGCCACGCGGATGTCGAAGATACTCTCGGGCATGAGCACGAAGAGGATGAGGACCGCATCGATATCCTTCTGATCCAGGAGACACTCGGTCATGTGACTCATGGTCTTACTTGAACCGTGCTGCTCGATGGTGGACCAGATGTCGATGGGGTTGCGGACCGGGGCCCAGGCAGGCATGATCTCCCGGAGCCTTTTCAGGGTTGCCTTCTTGAGCCTCGGGAGTGCCACCCCGCACCTCTCTGCCGCGTCCGTGGTGACCACGCAGCCCATGCCCGAGATGGAGAGCACGCCCAGGCGGTTCCCTCGCGGAAGGGGGAGCTTTTCGAAGGCGCACAGCGTATCGAAGAAGGACTCGGGATCATGGACCCTCACCAGCCCGGACCCGCGGCAGACGGCGTCAAAGACCGCATCCGACCCCGCGAGGGAGCCCGTATGCGAGGCGATGGCCGCGGCCCCCGCCTCGCTGCGGCCCGATTTCATGACAACCACGGGCTTTCTCCTGCTTGCCGTGCGTGATGCCCTGACAAACCGTCTTCCCTGGACCACCCCTTCCAGGTACATCCCTATGGTCGTGGTCCCGGTATCGCCTGCCAGATACTCCAGGAGGTCGCTCTCGTTGATGTCTCCCTTGTTCCCGATGCAGGCAACCTTGCCCAGCCCGAAAGGCTTGAAATCAGCTATCCACCGCCCCCACCCCGACAGGAAGACACCTGACTGCCCTATGAGCGACACCCCACCCTGCTTCACCGGTTCGATGCCGACTATGGAGGTGCCCAGTCCTGCAGATGGATTGAGGACGCCGATGCTGTTCGGTCCCATGAGCCTGATCCCTCCCTGGCGGGCCTGTTCCACAAGGGCCCGCTGGTCCCGTGCTCCCTCGTCACCGATGTCCGAGTATCCCCCCGTGCTGAGGATAATGGCCGGCACGTGTTTGGATGCACAGTCTGCAACAGCATCCGGGACGGCGGCCTTGGGAATGACGATCATGGCCAGGTCAACGGGCCCCGGTACGTCCTGGACACGGGGGTAGGCCTGCATGCCGAGGATTTCCCTGCAGGTCGGGTTGATGGGGTAGACGGCGCCCTTAAACCCGGCCTTGATTATATTGCGAAGTATGATGTTTCCCCCCTTGCCGGGGCTCCGTGATGCCCCTACGAGGGCAAATGACTTCGGGTTGAAGAACGGGTCGACCGTCTCGGGCGCGGTCCGCCTTCGAGCGGAAACGACGCATTGGTCCGCGAGACGCACGAGGGCGTCGACAGCAACCACACCCTGCGGGTATGTGATGAGCGGATTGATGTCGATCTCGAGGATGTCGGTGCGCCTGGCAACGAGCCGTGACAGGGATGCAAGGGCCGCCGCGGCGGCGACGAGGTCGACCGGCTGCTGTGATCGGTACCCCCTGAGCAGGGCCTGCCCCTTCAGGCTTCTCAGCAGGGACAGGGCATTCTTGGTGGTGAGCGGGGCGAGATCGAGGGCAGTGTCGCGGAAGACCTCGGTGAAGACGCCGCCGATGCCGACAAGCACGATGGGGCCGAACACAGGGTCTCGCCGGGCTCCCAAAATGAGTTCGACACCCGGGCGGGCCATCTTCTGCACCAGGTATGTATGGGTGGTGCCGACGAAACGTCTCTGGATCTCCCGGAAGGACCTGGCCAGGGAAGAGGCATCGCATATATTCAGGGTGACGCCACCCTGGTCTGTCTTATGCATGACAGCGCTGGAACATACTTTCAGGGCCACGGGATACCCGAGCTCCCGGGCGGCGGTCTCGACTTCAGCCTCGTTGTCGGCGATCATCCCGTCGATGACGGGTATGCCCCAGTCTCTGATCAGTGATGACCCTTCATGCTCGTTGAGCGTCGTGATGCATTCCATGTCTCGCTCTCCTCTTTCGAACTCGTGTATCGTCTCCGGCGAGCGACAGGGAGCTTCAGGATCTGTCTTTCCCGCCTTGTCCGGAACGTTGTGCGCTGTCGTCGGTGTGCGTAGTCCTCAGCTTGTAGGCCCGTAAAAAAAGCGATAACGCCAGCCAGCCGCTGAAGATCGCGAAGGGAATGGCCAGCCACTCCGGCCAGATAACCGCCACCACGGCCAGGAGAAGCAGGATTGCCCCGGCGCTGAGCGTTATCCTTGCCTCCGCGGGACCAAGCGTGCGCTGGGAGGCGATGGCGGCCTCCACGAGCTTTTCGAGCTTGAGCACGCCCACCCCCGCGCGCCCGATGCTCCCCTTTCCCTTGCTCCGTGCTTGGCGCGGGGACCTGGGGCGGTCCTGGGCCAGGCGGATCCTTTTTCGGTCACTGAGCACCACCTCGGTGGAACAGGACAGGTCCTCCAGGTACATCCGTTCCATGGATTGCGCGAAGGTCTCGTCTTCCACCGCCACATCGAGCTCGTAGTTGCCGATCCAGCTCGACAGGTTGAGGTTGGATGACCCGATTCTCGCCCACCTGCCGTCTGCCACAGCGGTCTTGGCATGGAGCATGGGGCCGTTCCATTCGAATACACGGACGCCCGCCTCCAGGAGGGGCTGATACCCCGCCCTGGAGATGGCCCCGATGATCGGTATATCCGTGGCACCCGGGACCAGGAGGCGGACGTCCACGCCGTCCAGGGCAGCGGCCCTGAGGGCCTGGACGTAGGTCGGGAGACCCACGAAGTAGGCGTCGGTGAGCCAGAGGGAGGTCCGTGCGACTGCGGCGATCAGCTGGTCGAGCCGGTAGAGACCGGCCGTGTATGGTGCGTTGGCGATGACCTGCAGGGTCACCTCGCCGGATGGGTGCAGGGCGCTCCTGGGCGATACCTCATCGACGGGCAGGGGAGGCCCCAGGGTCGACCACACCTCGGAAAAGGCATGTTCGATGTCCGCCACAGCGGGACCGGTTATCATGACCCCGGTGTCGCGCCACGGCTCGATACCGTACTCAGGAGATCCCAACCAGACGCGGCCGACGCACAGCCCGGTTACAAAACCCACGTGCCCGTCCACGGCGAGCATCTTCCGGTGATCGCGGATCAGGAGCCCCAGGGGCTGGTCGATGCGCGGAGGGTTGAAGCACCGGACATCAACCCCTGCAGCCCTGAGCTTTCTCCAGAACCGCCGCGAAGCCTTGCCGAAGGAGCCCAGCCAGTCGTAGATAAGCCTGACCCTTACCCCTTCGGCAGCCTTGGATGCCATGGCCTCGGCGAACTGGCGGCCTATATCGTCATCGGTGATGAAGTAGTTCTCGAAGTGGATGCTTCTGGTGGCCGAGCGGATGGCATCGAGCCAGGCCGGGTAGTTCTGGGCCGCATCCCTCAGGAGCCCGATGCTGTTTCCCGGGATCAGCGGCGCCCCCGCGGCCCTGGAGAAGGCCTGCTCGGCGAGAAGGCGGACCGAGGGGCTCACCTCCGGGAAGGTTCGCAGGGGAAAGTGAATGCTCATGAATCCATTGTGTATCAGGGCACGGCGTGGAGGTCCATATCTTTTCTGTTATCCGAGGGTTCTACGGCAGCCCATCTCCTGCATGCCGGGATGTATACACCTGTTCAGTTTGTATACGGTACCTGTATAGTATCTATACACGTCTCCGATACAGGCAGAGGATACCTGTGTGCAATGAGACGAGATATCAAAATGTTGCGAGTGGCATCGTTCTTGCCTAGCCTAAGCAAACGACAGGCGAAGGAACGAGAGCTGATCACGGTGTCCGCACGGGTGATCTGTCACAGACCATGAACGTGGAGGTTCATATATGACGCAGGCACTATCGTATGAAAAAGACCATGACCGCCCCTTGTCCGTATTCGATGTTGTGTGGGTCATGCTCGTGCTGGTGCTCCTCTGTACAACCGGTACAGGACATGCTCAGGAAAGGGCACTGGAAAACCTGAAGGAAACCGGCAAGGCCTTCGCGTCGGTGGCCAAAGAGGTCTCCCCCGCAGTGGTGTTCATCAAGGTCGAGAAGACGGTGACCGGAACGCCGCTGGTGCCCTTCAACAACGATTTCTTCAGGCGCTTCTTCGGCGAACCCATGCCAGGCCAGCCCCAGAGCCCCCGCCAGCAGAAGCGCATGGTTCAGGGGCAGGGGTCCGGGTTCATCATTTCCCCGGACGGTTATATCCTGACGAACAACCACGTGGTGGGAGAGGCCGACAAGGTCAGGGCAAAACTCATGGACGGCCGGGAGTTCACGGCAAAGGTCATAGGGACAGACCCGCCCACCGATGTCGCGGTGATCAAGATCGACGCGAAGAACCTTCCCGTACTCCCCCTGGGTGATTCCGACGCGGTGGAGGTGGGGGAGTGGGTCCTCGCGCTGGGCAATCCCTTCGGCCTCTCTCACACGCTCACGGCTGGCATCGTCAGCGCCAAGGGGAGAAGTCACGTGGGCATCTCCGATTATGAAGACTTCATCCAGACCGATGCAGCGATAAACCCGGGGAATTCCGGGGGCCCCCTCGTAAACCTCGAGGGCAAGGTCGTCGGCATCAATACGGCCATCTACAGCCAGAGCGGCGGGTACATGGGCATCGGTTTTGCCATACCGGTCAACATGGCCAGGGACATCTATACCCAGCTGGTCAAGAAGGGGAACGTGACCCGGGGATATCTCGGCATCATGATCCAGGATTTGACCCCGGAGATCGCGAAGTCCTTCGGCCTGAAAGAGACGAACGGGGTGCTCGTCTCCGATGTCATGCCCGACACGCCGGCAGAAAAGGCAGGACTCAAGCAGGGGGACGTCATCGTGAAACTCAACGGTGAACAGGTGAACGAGGTGGTCCCCTTCCGGAACAAGGTGGCGCTCATCGCCCCGGGGACCCAGGCAGTCATCGCCGTAATCCGTGACGGCAGGCAGGTCAGTCTCCCCGTGAAGATCGAGAAGATGCCCGTGTCCGACCAGGCGGCATCCTCAAGACCCGGTATCCCTGACACCCTGGATACCCTTGGTCTGAGCGTCGTGGCCCTTACCAGGGACCTGGCGGAAAGGCATGGCTTCAAGGGGGAGAAGGGGATCCTGGTGACAGCGGTCGAACCGGGGTCAGCGGCTGCAACGGCCGGGATAGGCCCCGGCATGCTGATACAGGAAGTGAACCGCGCGCGGGTGGATGACATCGGCGAGTTCAAGAAGGCCGTTTCCGGGAAGAAGTCGGTGCTGCTCCTGGTCAGGGACAGGGGCGGCGCCCGGTATGTGACGGTACAGATGGACGAGAGCAACTGACCTGCAGGACTCCTATCCTTTCAGGTATGCACCGCCATGGCCGGAGAAGCGACCGGCCATGGCGGTGAGCCTCTCATGAACGGTCAGTTGAGGTCGTCCCAGGTGCCGGAAAGGGTACCGTCACTGCTGCCGTCGCCATCGGTGTCGATGGACAGCTCCACGTCTCCGAGGATGACCGTGACGGTCACCGAGCTCCCGTCAGCTGCTTCTATGAAAAGTTCGCCACTGTCTGGGGTCATGGGGTCGGTGCCGACTACCGGCGCAACGACGTTCAAAGTGAGTGTTCCGGAGATGCCCTCAAGCTCGAAGAGCTCCGTGTCGCCTGCGATACCCAGCGCATAGTCCCCGGCGCCTGTGATCCCCAGCGAGCATGACGTGATGGTCATGAGCACGCCGTCCTCATCGATGTACAACGGCTGCGAGGGGGACACCTCGGCCAGCTCGCTGATGTCGCTCCCAGCGGCCTGTCTCGAGAAGGCCAGGGAGCCGTCGATGGCGGTCAGGCCCACATCGTCCACAAAGCTCAGATCGATCGGGTAGTAGGTGAGATCAACCGTATAGGTCCCGTCAAGGGCCAGGGTGCCGTCGAGGCTCTCCACCTCCATGCCCAGGGAACCGTCGAACTCCACGCGGTCTTCACCGCTGCCCGTGACACAGGCTGTCATGGTTACGGTGTAGGAATCCCCCTCGGCCACCGTACCCGGGGATGGCGATATCGATGAATCGCCGCTCGTGGTGCAGTACTCATAACTCGGGTCATCCAGGACATCGAGCAGGAGGTCCAGCCCGAAGGCCCCCAGCTGCTGGAGGAACAGGAGAGATCCGGCGCCCCTGCCCGCTATGAGGGAGGCATTGCCGAGCCCGATGGTACCTGAGGTCTCGGAGACGGTCAGCTTTATCTCCCTTTTGCCCATGCTCACCGTGTTCCCGCTCCGGTCCATCTTGGCGATCATGGGATACGCATTGGATCCGCCGGCCAGGATAAAGCCCCCATCGGACAGGTTCTGTACGAATTTGGCGGCATCCAGACAGTCCGGGGTGCGTCCGATCACCTTCTGCCAGAGCGTGTTCCCGGACTGGTCTACCCGGACCATCATGATGTCATAGGTGAGATAGAGCTGGGCCTGATCGTACACCGTGCTGTAGGACTGGGTGCCCCCCACGGCTATGATGCCCCCGTCGGCCGTTAAGTCCACCGAGTCGAGTTCGTTGTTCCGCGCACCGGTGAAGGTCTTCTTCCAGGACTGGACCCCCGACGCGTTCGCCTTTATGAGGATGGCATCCATATCGCCCTGGGCATCCGGGGCGTTCCCTGCGATCACGAACCCCCCGTCCGGGGTGTTCTTCACCGAGAGTGGCACCCCTTCCCCATAGGCCTTCGGCCAGCCAGCCTTCAGGTTGCCCAGGGCATCGGTCCTCGCCACCCACACGTTTTGAGATCCTCCCCCGTCGCACCCTGCGATGATGTACCCCCCGTCCGGAGACGGATCGATGGAGAAGGCCACATCCCAGCCACCGCCGGGACCCTGGAATGTCTTTTCCCAGAGCAGGGTCCCGTCGTGGCCCACCTTGGCCATAAGGAAGTGCTGCGAGACCGAGGAACCCACGAACACGAAGCCGTCACCCTCCGTTGCCTCGCAGAGGTCGTAGATGCCGTCCCTGGAATTGTTCGCATAGGTCTTCGGCCACCCGGCCAGGGCCTCCCCGTCCGCATCGGTGCGAATGAGATAGAACACTCTGCCCTCGGTGCCGTCCTGGTATCCCCCGACGATGTATCCGCCGTCGGAGGTCTGGAGTACACAAGTTCCTTCTTCATGGCCGGATCCGCCAAAAGTCTTCATCCAGTCGAGGACACCCGAGTCGCCTGTCTTTATGAGGAAGGCATCTGTCGGTCCGCCGATCACCTGTCCGATATATCCCGCCATGATGAATCCACCGTCGGCAGTCTGCTGGACAGACTTCGCCAGGCCGAAATCGGGCCTGCCGAATTCCTGCCAGAAGATCGTCACGTTGTCTTCGCCTTTGCCCACGCCCCCGCCGTCGTCATTCTCGACATCGCCGCCGCCACCACCGCTGCTGCTGCAGCCGATGAAAAAGAGGAGGAAAGCGCAAATGAGGATAGAGAAGAATATGCCCTGCTTCATGGTACACCCCCTGTAGAGAATCACACAGACATGATCAGCCACGATACCATTGCATACATGCTGAAACATCCCTGTTCGTGTACGGAACGCACTGCTATACCTGGAACGCGATGGTTCTCCTGTTCAGATGAACCGGACCGCCATGCCGCGTTCGGCCTTTCTGGTCACCCGGCCCCGGACGCGCATGATGGGCCCCAGGTTCGTGCCGGAGAGATTGAAGGACAGTTCCTGGCCCACATCTGCCGGGGCATCCGTCTCCACGTACATCCCGTCCCTGCTGATGTTGATGAGGTGTGCCGTCCTCTTGTCCTGCACATTGCGCATGCATGCCACGGTCCTGTCCACGCGGAGCCGCCGGCTGTCCCTCCGGTCGTCGATGAAATACGGGTGGTGCCCGCGCGCTCTCTTCATGGAATCGGGCAGCATGTTCCGGACCATGCGCGACAGGATGATACCTGTCCAGGCACCTTTCTGGAGGGTCCTGTCAAGAAGCCTGAACATCTTCACTGATCTGGCTTCCATCTTGGTTTCCATGACTCTTCTCCTTTGTTACAAACTCTTCGAGACTTTCTCATGCCGCTTCATCTACCCTGACCCTCATGCAGATCCAAGATATATCATGCTGATATTATAACATCATTCCACATATTCAGCAGAGAATGGATGAAAAATAGTGATGTTGTATGAAGATAACCTTCGGCAGCCCAGAGTCAAGGGAGGACTATGGACAATGAATCCAGGAGGGGTTGTGGCAGCTGTCATCCTCACCATATCTCGAGGTGTATCAGTACCCTTCCGGTCTCCGGTACGCGGCAGCAATCTTGTCGAGCTGTTCGGCCATGGTGAGCAGCTCCATGTCACGCCAGCGCTTCCCCACGATCTGGACCCCGATGGGCATGCCTTCTTTCGTGTACCCGATGGGGATCACCACCACCGGGCTGCCCGTGAGGTTGAAAATGCTGGTATAGGATATGTTTGCCACCAGGTAATTGACCGGCTTGCCGTCCACCATGACCGGGTCCTTGTAGACCGGATATGGACCCAAATGGCGCCAGGGGGTGATGTGCTCATACGCCGGGATGCAGCTTACCGGGCAGAGGAGTACGTCTTTGTCCGACAGGTAGGCATCCATGGCGGACACAAAGAAGTCCCGCTCGGTGAGGGTCTTCAGGTACTTCTCGTAGCTGAACGGGTAGACCATGGTGAGCATGGGCACATCCCTGCGGTACCACCCCCCGAAGATATAGCTTATGAACCTGAAGAACGAGGGCTGGTACACACCGAGTTCCATGTCCATGAGCTTGCCGTAGGTGGTCCATGCCTCCTTGAAGCCGATGGTCCCGTATCCCTCCATCTTCATGCCGTAGAGGTCCTGCGCCTCCGGGCTGATGGCCTTCATGTAGCTGTCGAAAATGGATTCGTTCATCCTCTCTATCCTGCAGCCCAGGCCTGCGAGCTTGTCCGTGAAGGCCTTGAGGGACTGCCTCGTGTCGGCAGTAACGGGCACATCACCGAAGCCGTCCGTCCATGCGATGCGCAGGTCCTTCATGTTCCTTGATTGTTGAGGCTGCAGGTCAACCCAGGGGACATCAGGGTTCTTGCTGTCAGGTCCTGCGACGACAGACAGGCCCAGTTTCAGGTCTTTGATGGAGCGGGCTAGGGGACCGCAGCACGCCATATGGCGTATTGCCCTGAATTCAGACCCTTTCATACCCGGTGACACACCCTGGTTGGACACGAAGTTTTCCGTGGGCTTGATGCCATAGATGCCGCAGAAGTGCGACGGGATACGGATGGACCCACCGATGTCGTTGCCCAGGCCAAGCGCGCTCATACCTGTAGCCACAGCTGCGGCCTCACCGCCGGAAGACCCACCTGTGGTCCTCTTGGTATCCCAGGGATTGTTCGTGACCCCAAACAGCTGCCCTCTCGTCTGGGTGTCCATACCCAGCGGCGGCATGTTTGTCTTGCCCAGGATCACTGCCCCCGCCCTCTTCGCGAGGTCCACCACGGTTGCGTCGTGCTTCGGTACATAACCGGAAAGCTCCGGAAGGCCGCTGGTGGTCTTGATACCTTTGGTTGCATAGTTATCCTTGATGGTCACCGGGACACCGTGGAGAGGTCCCCAGAGTTCACCTCTCTTCAGGGCTTTGTCAGCTTCGCGCGCTCGTTTGCGTGAGCCGTCGGCATCCAGGGTGACGATGGCGTTGAGCCGGGGGTTGACCTTGCCAATCTGCTCGAGATATGCCTCTACCACCTCTGAGGAGGTGATCTTTCCCTCCCTGATCATGCCGGCAAGCATGTGGGCCGGGAGGAACACGAGGTCATGACGGGTAAGGTCCTTTCCGGAAGGTTCGGCAGCATGGCCCACCTGTGGGGTTCCCGCAATGAGGCAGGTCACGATGACAAGGACTGCACCTAGAGGGCTCTTCTTGACTGAATGCATGATTCCTCCTCCATACAAGAAATGCACAATCTCACAGTAATGCATCGGGTCCGGATGATATGGCCTGACCGGTGCCCTCGTCTTGTTGCATGGTTGAGTTATGTTCGGATTCTTCCTCGGATGTCGACTGTTCGGTTCCCTCTTCGGCCCCTGCCCCATCCTGTCCAAATGGTTGCACCTGCTCCGGAGAGGCGTCGATGCCCTCAGTTGTGGCAACAACGGTCTGGCTTTCCAGCTCAGGGAAGGTCTCTTCAGGAGTATCCATGACTTCCTCGAACTCGGGGATCACGATGCCCCGGGCCACCATGATCCGGTAGATCCTCTTCGAACGGTACGCGACGTACTTCGACCTTCCGGCGGGATTGAACCGGATCGGGTTGGGCAGGACCGTCGCGAGCCTGGCGGCCTCCTCGGGACCGAGGGAAGAGGCGCGCTTGCCGTAGTAGTGCCGTGCAGCGGCCTCGATGCCGAAGATACCGTCACCCCACTCGGCGTAGTTGAGGTAGAGCTCCACGATGCGGCGCTTGGTGAGGGCCTTTTCCATGCGCCAGGTGAGGATGGCCTCCCTGAGCTTTCGGAGAGGATTCTTTGATGGAGTGAGGTAGAGGTTCTTGGCCAGCTGCTGGCTTATGGTGGAGCCGCCGGCCTTGAACTTCCGTTCCCTGAGGTCCTTCTGGAAGGCCTGTTCCATGGCCTTGAAGTCGAATCCCTCGTGCCGCCAGAACTTGTCGTCTTCGGCGATGATGACCGCCTTGATGAGATAGGGAGAGATCCGCTTCAGTGGTACCCACCGGTGGAAGATCTTCCGGTTCTTTCCCTCGGCAGCCCACTGTCTCTGGCGGTATTCCATGAATGCGCTCTTTTCCGGGTGGTTGTTCTTCAGCGACGACACATCCGGGTAGACGAAGTAGACCAGAACGCTGGCCGTTGTCAGGACGATCGCGGCGAGAATGGCAAGGAGCAGCTTCTTCATGGGTCGAAGATGTACGTGTCCAGTCAGTACACGACCGCGGCAAGGTACCCGACCACCGAGGAGTTGTCTCCCGTTATGTGACCCGAGTGAGCGTAGCGAAGGACCTTGGTCGAGGTGCGTCCGAGGTGCCTGCCGTAGAGGAGCGCGGTCATGATGGGGCCTCCCCCGCAGGCCTCGCTGGATGACCGTTCGAGATCCGTGCTCAGGCCGTTTACATCATCGGCCTCGATGTGTTCGGCAATGATCCGATCCATCTTCTCGGCCATTGCAGAGGAGTGGAAGTGGGAGAGGTCTGAACTCGCCACGATGAGCGTGCTTTCAGAGTCCTTGACGTGGGCATAAAGCGCCGAGGCCAGGTTCTCACAGGTCGGGAGGTCCTGCCTGCCCATGATGAGAGGGCAGAGCCTGAAGGTGGAAAGAACGTTCTGGAGAAAGGGCAGCTGGATCTCCAGGGCATGTTCGGAACTGTGAGGTCTGGTGTCGTCCTGGATGTCCGGCGATCCGAGGAGTCTTGTGCAGAGGTCTTCATCCACCTCGATGGGGCCCAGCGGCGTCTCGTAGGACCCCCTGGGCCATACCGAGACGAAGGGGAAATATGCCCTGTGGGACGGACTGATGACCACCACGGTGGAATAGCCGTGGCCGGAGATAGCCTTGTATGCATAGGCGGCCACCGGGCCCGAGTACATGTACCCTGCGTGGGGCACGATTATGGCAACGGGCTTTGCCGGAAACTCCGGTACCACCGCATCCTTCAGGTATCTGTTGATGTCTCTCGTGAGGTTCTCCGGGTTGCCTGGGTACCAGCTTCCTGCAATGACCGGTCTTCGAACGGGACCTGCCATGGGGTGCCTCCTTCATGAGGTACCGGGCTGAGCCCCCGGCGCCTGTTCTGAAGAATTAAGGAAAGAGCGGTACGTAGTCAAGACCGCGGGCCTCGTCCAGTCCGAACATGAGGTTCATGCACTGCACGGCCTGGCCGGATGCCCCCTTGGTGAGATTGTCGATGGCGCTCACCAGCGTGGCCCTGCGGGAGTTCCTGTTTTTCGTGACGTTCATCAGGCACCGGTTGGTGCCGCGGACGTCCTTGGTGGAAGGCTGGCCGTCGATGATATGGACGAACGGAGACCCTGCATAGAAGCTCTTCAGGCATTTCCCGAGCTCAGTGTCGTCCGTCGATGTGGTCACATAGATGGTGGAGAGCATGCCCCTGCTGATGGGGATGAGGTGCGGGGTGAACTCGATGGTGACCCCGGAACCTGCCGCCCTGCTCAGCTCCTGTTCGATCTCCGGTATGTGGCGGTGGGCACGGCCGACCTTGTAGGCCGAGAACGACTCTCCGCTCTCGCAGATATGGGTCTTCAGGGACAGCGCCCTGCCTGCGCCCGAGACGCCGCTCTTGCTGTCCACGATGATGTCGTGTGCGTCCACGAGACCTGCCTTGAGCAGAGGGACCAGGGGGAGCAGGACGCTGGTGGGATAGCAGCCCGGATTGGCCACGAGGCGTGCGCCCCTGATCTCATCGCGGTACACCTCGCACAGGCCGTAGACCGCGTCAGGAAGGAGTCCGGGGCTGCTGTGCTCCTGGTACCACTCCCGGTAGACGGCCAGGTCGCGTATCCTGAAGTCCGCGCTCAGGTCCACCACCTTGACCTTCTCGATGATCTGGGCGATGAATCCCATGCTGGCGCCGTGGGGGAGGCAGCTGAACACCACGTCGCAGCGCCTGCCGATGCTGGCGGCGTCGAAGTCCTCGAGTACGATCTCGGTGGAGCCTCTCAGGAACTCGAGGACATCGGCGATGGGCCTGCCGTTGTACTGGCGGGAGGAACAATAGGTGATCCTGGCATCAGGGTGCTGGTGCAGAAGCCGGACGAGCTCCGCACCGGTATACCCCGTGGCTCCCAGGATACCTACGGATATGGTCAATGAAGGGCTACCTCTTGGAGAACTGAGGACGCTTTCGGGCCTTGTGGAGGCCGTATTTCTTGCGCTCCACCATCCGGGGATCCCTGGTGAGGAACCCTGCGGTCTTCAGCTTGGACCTGAACTTGTCGATGTCGAAAGTCGCCAGCGCCCGGGAAATGCCGTGGCGCAGCGCACCGGCCTGGCCTGCCATGCCGCCGCCCGACACCGTGGCATAGACGTCGAACTGTCCGACCGTGTCCGTGATCTCGAAGGGCTTCTTTGCCGAGAGCTCGAGGGTGCTGCGACCGAAATACTCGTCCATGGCCCTGCCGTTGATGGTCATTTCCCCTTTGCCCGGCGAGAGCCAGACCCTGGCGGTGGCGTTCTTGCGGCGTCCGGTGGCGTAAATCTTCTCTGCCATTCTCATTCCCTCTTACAAAGTTATCGCCTGAGGCTTCTGGGCCTCATGCGGATGATTCTCTCCTGCGTAGACCTTGAGCTTCCTGAACATGGCCCTGCCGAGGCTGTTCTTGGGGAGCATGCCCTTGACCGCATGCTTGATCACCTCTTCGGGCTTCTTCTTGAGAACCTCGCGGACCGTTGCACTCTTGATGCCGCCCATGTATCCGCTGTGGTGGTAGTAGGTCTTCTGCTCGACCTTGTCACCGGTGAGCAGGACCTTCTCGGCATTGATGACGACGACGAAATCACCCACATCGGCATGCGGGGTGAATTCGGGCTTGGTCTTGCCTCTCAGGATCGAGGCGGCCTTGACGGCGAGCTTGCCGAGGACCATGTCCTTGGCGTCGATCAGCACCCACTGCCTGTCCACCTCGCCCTTCTTTGCTTGAAATGTACCCATTGCGCACTGCTCCTTAGCTCGTCAAATAGGGCACGGATATAACTGAAGACTCTCCTCATGTCAAGTGCCGATCGGATGAGGACGGTGCCCGGGTGCGTTACATGAGTTTTCCGACACAGGAGAACAGGACCATGCCGACGACTACGGTTCCGCCCAGTGATCGGGTCCACCAGGCAAAGGCAAGGGTGGGCAGGGCAACGAGAAACTCGGGCCGAATGAGGGAGAGATCGCCGGCCGGATCGAGAAGGATGGAGGGGACAACCAGGGCGCTCAGGATGCTTGCCGGCACGAACCTGAGCCATCGCACGAACAGGGGGGAGATCTCCCTGCCGGAGAGCCACATGAGGGGAAGCCACCGGGGCAAGAAGGTCGCCAGACCCATGCCCAGGATGCACAGCAGGTAGTGTTCAGGAATCATGGGATTTTTCCTCTCTGGCCAGGATCCATGGGAAGTGGTCCTGGACCACGAGACCGATGGTCGCAGCGATGACTGTCGCGAGGATTACGTTGTAGTTTCCGGGCAGAACCTGGACGATGACCACGGCGAGGACACCGGATACCAGTGCCATGACCCCAATGAGGGAGCTGGTTGTCTGCAGTACCAGCAGGGCCAGGAACATGGCGGTCAGGGCATAGTCGATGCCCAATGCCCCCTGGGGTATGACGTGACCGAGCATGCCGCCTGCCAGGGAACTGACGATCCATGCGAGATGTGAGGTGTGGTTCACGATCATGGCCTTTCTTTCATCCCAGTCACCCCGGGTGAACCGCGTCAGGTTGACGGCAAAGGTCTCGTCGGTGACCTCGAAGGCCAGCAGGCTCAGTCGCCCCCTTGAAACCCCCTTGAGATACAGCGCCAGACTCGAGCTCATGAGCAGGTGCCTCAGGTTGACGAAGAAGGTCGTGATGATGACGGGAAGAACACCCGCTCCCGAGCCGATCATGGACACTGCGATGAACTGGGAGCTGCCGGCGAAGACGATGACCGACATCAGGACGATCTGCAGTATGGTGAGCCCCGCCTGTCCTGCCAGGATCCCGAAGGGTATGCCCACGGCCGCGTACCCCACCCAGATGGGGAAGGCGGCGCCCAGGCCCTGGATGACCGGACTCCTTGACTGCACGGACATGACGTTTCCTCGACAGAAAATGAACACGAACGCCGGGCCCCCTCATGAATCAGGGAGGCCCCACGGTATAGGTATGACAATCCGGGATGGGTTGCAAGGGTGATTGATCAGGGAAGAACCCATTGAAAGTCTTGACAACGGTGGTCATTTCCAGTTCATAACGGGATATGGGTATCGATGCGGTGATCGTGGCAGGGGACGGAAGGGCCGCCCGGAGGGTATTCAAGAAGAACAAGGCCCTGCTCGACGTGGGCGGGAGACCCATGATCAGGCATATCGTGGAGACCCTGAAGGCCTCCGCCCCCATTGAGAACATCATCGTCGTGGGGCCGAAAGAGGCCTTCGCGGAGATCATCGGCGATCTCGACGTGCACATCGTGCCCCAGAAGAGAAGTCTTGCGGAGAACGGCTGGGAGGGATTCCTGCAGTCGCTCCCCGAATACCGGAACAAGCCGGACATCACCGGCTTCCTCATCGAGAAATACTTCGACAAGCACATCCTGTTCCTCTCCGGAGACATCCCCCTGGTCTGCAAGGAAGAGATCGAGCAGTTCATTGCCCGCTGTGACATGGGGAACTACGATTACATAGCAGGCATCACCTCCGAGGAGATCCTGTCGCTCTTCGGCCCCCGCAAGGGCAGACCCGGCATCAAGATGGCCACCTTTCACACCCGCGAAGGCAACTTCAGGCAGAACAACCTCCACATGGCCAGACCTTTTGTCCTGCTCAACAGCATCGACCTCGTCCTGAAGGTCTACGAGTGCAGGTACCAGAAGGAGATCATCAACATCTTCCGTGCCGTCCTGGAGATCGTCAGGCTCGGCCCCGGAAAGATCGGCACCACGCTGGGGCTCTACATGCTCCTGCAGATGTCTGCAACCTTTTCAGCCATGGGGCTTGAGAAGATGGCGCGTCTCGTGAGCTATCCGGTTTCGCGGCTCAAGCTGGAACAGCTCATCTCGTCTTTGCTGTCGGTCCGGTTCAAGCTCGTGGACACCACCATCGGCGGGGCCGCGCTGGATGTGGACAACGAGAAGGACTTCATGGTCCTCTCGGTCATGTACCGCGACTGGCTGAACCAGATCAGGCAGCGGGTTCACCACTTGGCATAGTGGTCCTCGGTGAAGCCGGGGCAGCCCTTGACCTGGATCGTTTCACCCGTGTCCGTTTTGAGGGAACCGTCGAACACCCCTACGAGCTGCGTGAAGCGGGAGGCGATGAATCCCGCGTTGATCTTCTCTCCTCTGGACCGTTCCGGAATGAAGGCGAGGTCGACCTTCCCGTCGAAGGACGCCACGTGCCAGGGATTGTAGAGATCGCCCTTGTCGAAGACGAAATTCACCGTGTCCACCTTGGTCATCGAGCCGTCGACCCAGAACGCGTTTTCCGTGAAGCTCGTTTCGTTCACCCCGCAGGACAGGTTCATCCCCAAGGATCTGCCGTCCGGGAGGGTGAAGGCCGTAGCGGCCCAGTTCCAGCATGTCTTTCTGCGCATGTAACCGCAGGTCCAGTCGATGAGCGCCATGAACGAAGGCGACGACACATCCAGGGAGCGCCCCTTGCACGTGATTGAGCCGGAGACCTTCACCGGGCTTGTCTTCTGGGTGTAGACCCATCCCGTGTAGCCCGCCCTCGTGCAGATGCGCAGCGGCCTGGTTCCACCGAGGTCGAGCCTGAGGGACAGCTGCATGTCTTTGGCCGTGGCCGTGACGCGCTCACCGGTCATCTCGATGGCGAGTTTCCGGGAGGTGTACCTGCTCAGGGGGGTGTCCGGGAAGGCCGCTATGGAGGCCTCGGAGCTCAGCAGGGAAAGGTCTCCTGCCTCCATGATCTCCTTGGTCTGCCTGTTGTAGAGGTACATGAACCCGTTGGCAAGGTATTTCAGGTCGACCACCGCAAGACCCGCGATGAACTCGGGACCCATGAGCCCGGTGAAGTGAAACTGGTTGGCCATGGCACGTTTTCTGAACAGGGGGATCTTCCTGCCCATCTCTGTACGCAGATCGTAATCCAGGAAGTTGACCTCGCCCACGGGCTCCTCATAGATGCCCCAGCTGATCCGGCCGTTCCTGTCCACTAGTCTATCCACAAAAACCTCCTTTCATATGATTGCAGGGTGTCCTCTTAAGAATAATTGAACAGGGTGTTCAGATCAACCGTGGATATGAGGTTCTGCAGAGGGGGCGCGGGTGCGTTCAGGGAAGAGGCTCACGGTACGCTACTTGTCGAGGTAGTCCTCGAACCCCGGTGTGTCCGTGTTGGTGCCGGATTTCTGTGAGACACCCTTGACGAGGGACGGGGCCTTCGGCTTGTCCTCGAGATAGTCCTCGAAACCGGGAAGCTGTTCGGCCGATATCGAGCCGGCACCCTGCGGCTTGGGGTACGGCCTCGCTGCGGTCTGGATGAAATCCTCGAAGCCGGTTTCGTCGTTGGGCATTGCCTGCTGGGGTCTGGCCGAGGGGTCCTGCGCCCGTGAAGCCTGCTTGAGGTCGAGCATCTTTTCGTGCTGGGTGTAGGAGGTCTCCACGACATCCGAGATCTCCAGCATCTTCTTCACCACGTTCCGTATGGAGAGAGCCTCTGCCTTGACCTCGTTGAGGGCCTTCTTGACGTTGGGGCTGACCTGCATCTCTCCCATGAGCATGTCGAGCTTCAGCAGGATCGTGGTGAGCGGCGAGTTGATCTCGTGGTTCGCCGCTATGGCGGTCTTGGTGACGGCGGCCAGCCGCTGTGACTTCATGTGCTTGGTGATGAGCATGGCCCTCTGGATGGCCTGGGAGCTGACCTCGGCTATGGTGCGCAGGAGCAGGCCTTTCTGGCTGACCTCGTCCGGGCCGATGTTGTCCTTCAGGAGCACCTCGAGGGCCCCTATGGTCTTGCCGTCCACCTTCAGGGCTGCGAAGACAATGCCTGTGGCTCGTGGAAAGATCCCGTTCGTGCGCTCGAGCAGCTCCTTGGTGGCGTTGGCCATGCCTGCCTTGGTCTGGGGCGACTCCCCGAGCATGAATGCCTCGATGACCATGATGCGCAGGTTGTTGAGCCGGATCAGGCACCTGGCCTTCCTGGCATCGAGGATGGTCAGGGTGTGCGATGCGATGGTGTTCGTGATCTCCGAGAGTTTCATGGATGCCTGGAGGCTGCTGCTCATCTGGTTGAGGCTCGAGAGCTCCAGCGTTCTGCGCTCCAGGGCCATCTTCTTCTGTTCCAGGTCGAGGCTCAGCTTGCCGAGCTGGGCGTTGGCCGACTGCAGGACCTCGAAGTAGGTCTTCGGCTCGGCCCGGGGTATGCCCAGTTCATCGCTGATGTTCGAGATGTTGTCCTTCAGGGAGATGGATATGTCCTGAATGTCCTGGCTGGTCAGCCCGAGCTGATTGAGGAGGGGAGGGTCGATGAAGCCGGTCTGGACGGGGCTCATGCCGAGCCCCAGGTGGTTCGCCACCATGTCGGCCACGTGGATGATGGCGCACAGGCGTTTTGTCTGGACATCGTCGGTGATGTCCACGAGGCTGTGGTGATACCCCACCGCCTTGCCGAGATGGCCGGGCAGGTTCCACCGCTCCATGAGGTACTTGCCTATGGAGGCATGGTCGATTCCCACGAGATCCTGCTCGATCTCGACGATGTCCCGCCCCCCCCTGTTCATGGCGTCCAGCACCTCGCCGTATTCACCATGTCTGCAGATGAGCTGATCGGCGATGACCTTGCCCAGGTCGTGCAGCAGGCCGGCCACGAAGGCGTCTTCCGCAGATTCCGGCAGAACCTGGCCGGCGATGGACTTGGCACAGACCGCGCAGGCGATGCTGTGCTGCCAAAAGGTATAGAAGTCGAGCGCTCGCCTGTCCTTCTGGTTGAACAGGTTGATCACGCTGATGCTGAGCACGATGCTCTTGAGGACGTTGAATCCCAGCAGGACCACGGCGCCCCGTATGGTGGCAATCTCCTTGATTCTCCGGTAGAAGGGGGAGTTGGCGACCTTGAGGACCTTCAGCGCAAGGGCCTGGTCTTTTTCGACCAGTTCGGCGATCTGCCTGGCGTTCACGTTGGCCTCCAGGGTCTTCTCCATGATTGCCGTTGCGATGGACGGCAATGTCGGCAGTTCGCCGATGTCATTCAGGAGGGATTCGATCTGCTCGGCAGACAATTTTACCATCCCTCTTCTTATCGATGGAACGCCTTCCAATCTTGAGTCGAAACACCTTCTATGGTACTCATTTTCAATGATCCCCCATCGAGAGCAGACACACAGGATATTTGTCGGGGCATGTCCCGTCGGAGGCGGCTCACGGATCAGCATCCAGTCCATGACCAACACCACCACCACCGATGTCGAAGCGACGGTCACCCAGATAGAGGCATTCGTGCAGGCGGGGTGCGACATCGTACGCGTCAGCGTCCCGGACGAGGATGCGGTGAAGGCCTTCGGGAGGATCAAGAAACACTCCCTCATCCCCGTCATCGCCGACATACACTTCGATCACCGGCTGGCCATCGGTGCCATACGCGAGGGGGCGGACTGTATACGCATCAATCCGGGCAACATCGGCGGCAGGGACAAGCTCAAGGCGGTTGCCCGGACCGCCATGGAACACGGCATACCGATACGGGTCGGGGTCAACCTCGGTTCTGTCAAGAGGTCTCTCCTCGCGCGGTACGGCAGCGACCACGTGGGGGCGATCGTCGAGAGCGGCAGGCAATACGTGGAAATGCTCGAGGACATGGGAGTGGACGCGCTGAAGGTGTCGCTCAAGTCATCGGACGTGCTCGAGACCATCGACGCCTACCGGCGCTTCTCGAAGGTATCGGACTGGCCCCTGCACCTGGGCGTGACCGAGGCCGGGCCGCTCTTCTCAGGGCTCATCCGTTCCTCGGTGGGCATCGGGGCGCTCCTCGAGGAGGGCCTCGGCGACACGATCAGGGTTTCGCTGTCAGCCGACCCTGTCCAGGAGGTGTTTGCCGGCAGGGTCCTGCTGGAGTGCCTCGGCCTCAGGGCCGAAGGGGTCCGGGTCATCGCGTGCCCCACCTGCGCACGGGCCTGCGCGGATGTGGCCGCCATATCCTCCGAGCTGGAGGAGGCCCTGAAGCATGTCCGCAGGCATATGGTCGTGGCGGTCATGGGGTGCGTGGTGAACGGGCCCGGAGAGGCCAGGATCGCGGACCTCGGGGTTGCGTGCGATACGAGAGGCGCCGTGCTCTTCGCCCGCGGAAAACAGATAAGGCGCATCGCCACCAACGATATCATCACGACGATCGTGAACGAAATACACAAGGAGACGCTTTCATGAAGATGTCCTCGTTGTTCCTCCACACCCTCAAGGAAGAGCCCCGTGACGCGGAGGTGGTGAGCCACAAGCTCATGCTCCGGGCCTGCATGCTGAAAAAGCTCGCGTCCGGCATCTATACCTACCTGCCCTATGGTCTCAAGGCCATACGGAAGGTTGAGCAGATCATCCGCGAGGAGATGAACGCAGCCGGTGCCCAGGAGTGCCTCATGCCGGGTGTCCAGCCTTCGGAGATCTGGAAGGAGAGCGGCAGGTGGGACATGTACGGGAAGGAGCTCCTCAGGTTCACCGACCGCAAGGGCGCCGAGTTCGCCCTGGGCCCCACCCACGAGGAAGTCATCACCGACATCGTCCGCGATTACGTTCGCTCGTACAAGGAACTGCCCCTGAACCTCTACCAGATCCAGACCAAGTTCAGGGACGAGATCAGGCCGCGGTTCGGGGTCATGCGTGCCCGGGAGTTCATCATGAAGGACGCCTATTCCTTCGACAGGGACGACGGTGGAGCGGAGAAAAGCTACGAGGCCATGTACAGGGCCTACGAGGCCATCTTCAGGCGGTGCGGCCTGAAATGCAAGGCCGTGGAGGCGGACTCGGGGCCTATCGGGGGCAACTTTTCCCACGAGTTCATGGTGCTCGCGGAGACCGGCGAGGACCTCATCCTGAGCTGTTCGGCGTGTGATTATGCGGCGAACCAGGAGCGGGCCGAGATCGCACTGCCCGCTGACACGGCCTTCCCCGGGGCACCTGAAGGGAAACCCGAAGACATTCATACGCCGGACATCAGGACCGTCGAAGAGGTGTGCGAGTTCCTCGGGATCCAGCCTTCCCAGCTCATAAAGACCCTCATCTACATGACGGAAAAGGGCCCGGTTGCCGCCCTTCTCAGGGGAGACCACGAGATCAGCGAGGCCAAACTGAGGAGGGCCCTGGGGTGCGAGACCGTGGTGCTGGCCGAGGAGGAGACGATCCAGAAGAGCACGGGCGCCCCGCGGGGTTTTGCCGGTCCAGTCGGGCTGAAGGTGAAGATGGTGGCCGACGGTGCCCTGCTTGGCGGGGGCGCCTATGTCGCAGGGGGCAACAGGGAGGACTACCATGCCAGAGACGTCTGGATATCGCGGGACGCCAAGGTCGATATCGTTGCCGACATAAGGGCTGCCACGGGCGGCGAGAGCTGCCCCCGGTGCGGCAGGGGTACCCTGGATGTCATCCGCGGCATCGAGGTGGGACACATCTTCAAGCTTGGGCTGAAATATTCCAAGGCCATGAACGCCCTCTTCCTCGATGAAGACGGGGTGCAGAAACCCATGGTCATGGGCTGCTACGGCATCGGCGTGGGCAGGACAGTGGCGGCAGCCATCGAGCAGAACCACGACGAGAACGGGATCATCTTCCCCCCCGCCATCGCCCCCTACCATGCAGTGGTGCTGCCCATAAACGTCAACGAGGCACCGGTCATGGAGACATCCCAGCGCATCTACGAAGGGTTGCAGGCCAGGGGATATGACCCGATCCTCGATGACCGCGATGTCCGCCCCGGGGTCAAGTTCAAGGATGCCGATCTCGTCGGCGTGCCCGTCCGGATCACGGTGGGTGCGAAGGATCTCGCCGCCGGTGTCGTGGAAATCAAGGAGAGAGCGGGTGGAAAGACGGCGAAGGTGCCCGTCGCTGAGGCCATTGACCAGTGTGCTCAGGTCCTTCTGGCAAAGGGTGTAGTCGTTGACCGTACGGATAAATGACATCCTCGATGAAGTCTCCGCTTACGTCCCGGACTCGGAAAGGCGGTTGATAGAGAAGGCATACGTCTATTCCGCCCAGGTCCACCAGGGACAGACAAGGCTCAGTGGCGAGCCCTACCTCAACCACCCGCTGGAGGTGGCCCACATCGTAGCCCAGATGCACCTCGATGTCACTGCGGTCGCTGCGGCACTCCTTCACGACGCCATCGAGGACAGCCTCACGAGAAGAGAGGACATCCAGGCCGAGTTCGGCGACGAGGTCGCCCAGGTGGTGGACGGGCTCACCAAGATCAGCAAGATGGACTTCCGCTCGCTGGAGGAGCAGCAGGCCGAAAATTTCCGCAAGATGATCCTCGCCATGAGCAAGGACCTGCGGGTGCTGCTCATCAAGCTTGTGGACCGGCTCCACAACATGCGCACCCTGGAGTATCACAACCGGGCGTCCCAGCTCAGGATCGCCCGGGAAACCCTTGACATCTACGCCCCCCTGGCCAACCGTCTCGGCATCCACTGGCTTCAGGTGGAACTCGAGGAGTTGAGTCTGAAATTCCTCGAGCCCGCCGACTACCGGGTCCTCAAGACAAAGCTCGACACCATTGCCCGGGAGAAGGAGGAGTATCTCAGGGGCGTCATGGACCAGATCCAGGACAAGCTCACCGAGGCCGGTATCAAGGCGGAGCTCAAGAGCAGGATCAAGCACATCTACAGCGTGTACCAGAAGCTCAAGCGTCAGAACATCCCCCTGGAAAACATCTACGACGTCCTCGGCGTGCGGGTCATCGTCAATACCGTGGGCGAGTGCTATGCGTCGCTGGGCATCATCCACAACATGTGGAAGCCCATCCAGCAGCGCATCAAGGATTTCATCGCCATGCCCAAGCCGAACAAGTATCAGTCGCTGCACACCACCGTGTTCGGTCCTGGCGGGGAGCGCATCGAGATCCAGATCAGGACCTACGAGATGGACTTCATCGCCAACGAGGGCATCGCCGCTCACTGGCTCTATAAGGATTACTCAAAGCTCCAGGACCAGAGCAGGCTCAAGGATCAGGACGGCCAGGAGCTGTCATGGCTCAGGCGGCTGCTGGAATCGCACAAGGAACTCAAGAACCCCAGGGAATTCCTCCAGAGCGTGAAGCTCGATCTCTATCCCGAAGATGTCTTTGTCTTCACCCCCCGTGGCGAGGTGCTCCAGTTTCCCGTGGGTGCAACGCCGCTCGATTTCGCCTACAGCGTCCATACCCAGCTCGGGCATCAGTGCACAGGGGCCAAGGTGAACGGCCAGATCGTCAAGCTCAATTACGAGCTCAAGAGCGGCGATGTCGTCGAGATCCTCAGGACGCCCAAACAGCACCCGAGCAAGGACTGGATGAGGATCGCCAAGACCTCACGGGCGCGAAACAAGATCCAGACCTGGCTGCGGACCCAGGAACGGGAGCAGAGCATTGCGCTCGGCAGGGAGATGCTGGAGAAGAAGCTCAAGAGCCTCCATGTCGGCAAGGACGTGGATCTCGATGCCCTGGCGAAGGATTTTACCTTCAAGACCGCAGATGACCTCTATGCGTCGATCGGATTTGGAAGGACCTCGGTCAATCAGGTGGCACACAAGGTCCTTCCCGAGGAGCAGAAGAAGGAGTACAAGGAGGCCGCCCCTCGCAAGAAACAGGTAGGGTCCAGCGTGGTGGTAAAGGGCGTCGACAACCTGCTGATCCGATTTGCCCGATGCTGCAGGCCGATTCCCGGAGATGATATCGTCGGGTTCATCACCCGCGGCAAGGGGATCACGGTTCATCGATATGGGTGCCCGTACGCTACGGAGATCGACTCCCAGCGGGTGATACCGGTAGAGTGGGATACCAGCGTGAGCGAGAGCCATGAGATCGAGCTGGCGGTCATCTGTCAAGACAAGCCGGGCATGCTGGGCTCCATCACGGCAATCATCGGGGCGAAGAACATCAACATCACCAAGCTGAACGCATCATCCATGCCCGATGGCAATTCCATGTGTGTGTTTCGCGTGCTGGTCAAGGACCTCGGCGAGCTCGAAAAGCTTTCCGCTGAAATCAGGAAGCTCAAGGGCGTGGAGCGTATCGAGCGAAGGTAATTCGACACGGCCGAAGGCTTTCGCCCGGGGAACGATTCAGAGGGAGTCCCTGATCTTTTCCAGGAGTTCCCGTTCGATGACCCCCTTGGACTTGCATGGTTGCCACTTCTTGGTCACGTTGGTGTCATAGGCCTCGATATCGGCCGTTATCTTCACCTGGGTGCTCATCTCGTTAATAGCGGCAAGCCTTATGGTCACCGAATAGCCGACCTGGGTGTAGAGACCCAGGCGCAGCTCGGGCTTCTCTGCGATCTTTTCGAGTTCATGATGGGCCTTGGCCCCTACGGAGTAATTGACGAACTTGGTGGTGATCTCGCCCTTCTCCCTGCTGGAATCTTTCACTTCGAGGGACTTTCTCTCCAGCACCTTCATGGTGACCTCCCACACCTTGTCGAACCGGCCGAGATAGAATGACGTATCGTCGATCATGGGGCCCTGGGGCGGGGGAGTTGCGCACGCGGCGAAAAGGAAAAGGACGGCTGTGCAGGGAAGGATCTTCCTCGTCATCGCTCTTCTCCGCATACAAGGTCATTCACCATGGTATGGAGGTCTCCATTAGCATGTATTCTCAAAAAGGTGAATATGGCAATCCTCCCGCAGGAACGACTGCACAGGGAAGGAATCTGGCCCCCCAGACCTGCGGGGTGGTCGGAAGAAGATGATTCGGAACGGATGTTCCCGGGGTAATCAGGCCGTGTGCTTGGAGACCCTGTTCGATTTGATGCACTGGGTGCAGACCCTGATCCTCTTCACACCCTCAGCCGTGTCGACCCGAACCTTCTGGAGGTTGGGAAGCCAGGTCTTGCTGGTCTTGTTCTGGGCATGGGAGACATTATGCCCTGTCTGAGGGCCTTTTCCACAAATATCACAACGTCTTGACATGGGAGATCAACTCTCTTTCTGTTCTCGTCTCGCGACAATAAGTTCAGTTGGTGCCGAAGCCGGGATTTGAACCCGGACGGGAGTTACCCACCACCCCCTCAAGATGGCGTGTCTGCCAATTCCACCACTTCGGCAGTATGACGGAAGATGTTCATAGCAGCCGGAGGGGACCCTGTCAATAAGGAAAATTCCGGTATAAGCGTTGCATCCGAGGGCCCATGGACCTGTGCGCGAACGCAGCCTGCAAGAGTCTCCGGGCGTCTCTATCGCCCTCCCTGCGAAATTGTGTTGATCATTTGGAAGATGCCGCTATTATATATGATTGGAGTCACTGCTCCGGCGGTCGGGCATGTTGCCCTTGACAGGAGAGAGGCGGACAGCTAACAATAATAGTAACGATTCTTAATAAAGGAGGAAGTACGATGACCTCGAGGCTCGAAGTGTACAAGTGTGAGGTATGCGGGAATATCGTTGAGGTTCTCCATGAGGGCAAGGGAGAACTCGTGTGCTGCGGTCAGCCCATGAAGCTCTTCAAGGAGAATACGGTTGATGCGGCCAAGGAGAAACACGTGCCGGTCATCGAGAAGACGGCCAAGGGTTACAGGGTCAAGGTGGGAGGTGTCGCCCATCCCATGGAGGAGAAGCATTACATAGAGTGGATCGAGGTTATTGCTGACGGCGTTGCCTACAGGAAGTTCCTGAAACCGGGAGAGGCGCCGGAGGCAGAGTTCTGCATCGAAGCCGCCCAAATAACGGCACGGGAATATTGTAACCTTCACGGTCTCTGGAAGGCATAACAGCGGCAGCCTCGTGTGATAAGACGGGGTCTCATGTGAATCGCAAGGAGCATACTGTGTCTGGAGTCTATAAACCTATCCGGATAAGTGAAAAGGTTTACTGGGTCGGGGCCATCGACTGGACCATCCGGGATTTTCACGGTTACACGACCAAGCGCGGCAGCACCTACAACGCGTATCTCGTCCTGGCGGACAAGGTCACCCTCGTGGACACCGTGAAGGCGCCCTTCAGGGAAGAGATGCTCGAACGCATCGCAGGCATCATAGATCCCAGGGAGATCGATTACATCGTCTCGAACCATTCCGAAATGGACCATTCCGGCTCCCTTCGAGAGGTCATACAGAAGGTGAGACCCGAGAGGGTTTTTGCCTCGGTGATGGGAGTCAAGGCGCTCAAGGAGCATTTTCACATAGAAGATGAGATCACCCCGGTCAAGGACGGGGAGAAGCTCGGTCTGGGAAACATGCAGCTCAGCTTCATGGAGACGCGGATGCTGCACTGGCCTGACAGCATGTTCAGCTATCTCCATGAAGACAAGCTCCTGTTCTCGCAGGATGCCTTCGGTATGCACCTGGCCACTGACGAACGCTTTGCCGACGAGATCAAGCGGGACGTCATCGAGTTCGAGGCGGCGACATACTATGCCAACATCCTGCTCCCCTACTCGCCGCTCATCCTGAAACTCCTGGAAAAGGTAGCTGCATCGGGCCTTGACATACAGACCGTCGCACCTGACCATGGGCCGGTGTGGAGGAAGGACCTCCCGTGGATCCTGGGGCTGTACAAGATCTGGGCGGAACAGAAGCCCACGAACAAGGCCGTGGTCCTGTTCCATACCATGTGGCACAGCACCGAGAAGATGGCACGGGCCATCGAAGAAGGTCTCACGGCAGGCGGGGCCCAGGTCAAGGTCATGTCCATGGAGTCGTTCCACCGCAGTGACGTGGCCTACGAGGTTCTCAATGCAGGGGCCCTCATCGCAGGCTCTGCCACCTTGAACAACAACATGCTGCCCGCCATGGCCGATGTGCTGACCTACCTGAAGGGACTCCGGCCGGTGAATCTCATCGGTGCAGCCTTCGGTTCCTATGGATGGAGCGGCGAGGCGCCCAAGCAGGTACACGACCTGCTCTTGGAGATGAAGGTCGACCTGATCGGCGACCCGCTCAAGGCCAAATACGTGCCGGACAGGGATACCCTGCAGAAATGCTTCGACCTGGGGAAAGCCGTTGCGGAGCGATTGGGTGAAGCGGTATAAGGTTGGGTACATTCCCTGAGACCGAGCCAGAAGAATATAATCCGTGGAGGGTAGAATGCAGAAATACGTTTGTGGTGTATGTGGCTACATTTATGATCCTGAAAAGGGTGATCCCGAGGGCAGCATCCCTCCAGGAACCCCGTTCGACAAGCTTCCCGATGACTGGGTCTGCCCGGTCTGCGGTGCGGAAAAGAGCGAGTTTTCACCTGAATAAGGCAATCCGGTGACCCGGGGGCACGTCCTGTGCTGTCCCCGGGTCTGTTTCTTCTCGGGGCGGGACCGTCTTCGATGTGCGACGAGAATCTCCCGGCAGGTCAAGACATGGTTCTGCCTGTCGATGAACCCGTTTCAGACGTGAATGTATGAGGCTCACCGTATCCTCCAAGAAAAGATTTCTCGAAGACATCTACACGGCATACCACAGGGCTGATCACATCCACCCCGACCCGTTGGAATTCCTCTGGAGGTTCCCCCTCGTGCAGGACAGGGAAGTCGTCGGCCTCGTCGCCTCTACGCTCGCCTACGGGAGGGTGGGCCAGATACTCAAAAGCGTCGCGAGGGTTCTCGATGGCCTGGGGGAGTCACCCTGTCAGGTTCTTCAAGGGGCATCCAGAGAGGATCTTCGGGAAAGATTCTGCGGATTCAGGCACAGGTTCACGGGCAGCGAGGATCTGATTGATCTCCTCTTTGCGGCCGGGAAGGTCATATCCCTCTACGGATCGCTCCATGAGTGTTTTCTCCATGCCCACAGCGAAGGAGAATCCGACGTCTCTCGGGCGCTGGAGCTCTTCGTGCGGGCACTCCGGGTTCACATGCTCGCTGCCGAGAACAGCCTTCTGCCCTGCCCGGAAAGAAAGAGCGCCTGCAAGAGGCTGCACCTCTTCCTGCGATGGATGGTGAGGGAAGATGCCGTGGACCCGGGTGGATGGGAAGGGATCTCCCCCTCGAAACTCATCGTTCCCGTGGACGTACACATGCACAGGGTCGGTCTGGCCCTCGGCATGACCACCCGCAGACAGGCCGATCTCCGCACGGCCCTCGAGATAACCGGGGCGTTCAGGAAGATCGCGCCCGAGGACCCCGTCCGATACGACTTCTCCCTGACACGTATAGGCATCAGAAATGGTGTCGATATTCGGGCCGGCATGCATTATTATGGGAGGACAGAGCAGAACAGCAGGAATCCCAAGAGAGGAGTTTTTTATGGATGATAGGATCAGGAACGCTCTTCACCAGGCTTTCACCGGTGAGGCCAAGGCCCACCTGAGGCTCAAGGTCTTTGCGGAAAAAGCGGAGCAGGAGGGATATCCCCAGCTGGCCAAGTTGTTCCGTGTCATCGCCTTCTCGGAGGAGCTCCACGGGAAGAAGGCATTGAGGCTCCTCAAGGAGATCAGGAGCACGGAGGAGAACCTCGCCGAGAGTTTCGAGTCCGAGACCAGGGTGGCCGGTGTGGCCTACGCCTCGTTCATCAAGCTGGCCGAAGAACTGGGTGACCGGGCCACATCGCTCTACTTCAGCCAGTCCATGGATGCCGAAGAGATCCACGCAAAGCTCTACAAGGAAGCCATGGACCACGTCCTGGAGGAAAGGCAGACCACCTATTACGTGTGTGATGTCTGCGGGTACGTCTCCGACGGCATCCTGCCGGAAGAGTGTCCCATATGCGGGGCCAAGAAGGACCGGTTTGTCACGTTCGAATAGCTGATGAGATGATATGCCGGGCAACCCGCTTCGGGGTTGCCCGGCCCTCGTATGGGGTGGCTAAGAGCAGGTTTTCATGACCTGTCAGGCAGTGGGCATGGTGGTGAACACGCCCCTCGGATCCACCTCGGTCCTCAGAAGCTTCAGGATGTCATCCGGGATCACCGGCGTCTGAGGAATCTCTCCCTCGGGCTTCAACAGCTCGAAGCCGGTGAACTGCTGGGTGAAATCGAAGGTCCAGCCGGGCATGAGAGACTTCACGCGCATGCGCTTGGTGGCCGGCTCGAAGTCGAACTCGCCGCACTGGGAGATTACGGCGATGGGGCCCTTGCCGAGGAGACCGGCCTCCTTGCGTGAATTACCGCCGGTGAGGTGCCCCACCGATGTGATGAAGTCAACGTTCTTCACGAACTTGTCCGGGGTCTGGACACCCACGAGGACCACTTCCTCGGTCAGGGAGGACAGGTCGTTGTTGCCGCCCGAGCCGGTCATGCGGACCGTGGGGCGCAGGAGATCCTTCCCGATCTGGTGCGTGTTCACGTTGCCGTACATGTCGACTTGGGCGAAGCCCAAAAAGGCGATGTCCACGAACCCGTTGCCGCACTGGGCGAAGGAGTAGGCCATCTCCATGACGACCGGTGCCTTGCGCCAGGTGAAGGGGCAGCCCACGGACCAGGGGAGGTCCTTGGGCAGCGGGTCCTGGCCGCCGGACTCGTAGACCATGGTGATGTTCGGGGCGTGGGTCTTGTGCGCGAGGATCCCGGCGATCATGGGGATGCCGGTGCCGATGTAGACGATCTTATGGTCGTGGATCTGCTGCGCAAGGACGTATGCGAGCATCTCCAGGGGGTTTGCAGGTGCGTTCAGGTCTCTCATGGGTTCCTCCTGTCCTTAGTAATAGCGCCCAGGGTCGTGGGTCTTGGTGAATTCATCATACGAGAAGTCGATGTCCTCGTGGTCGCCCTCGGCGGCCTTGGTCTGTATCCTGGCCTCGGCGATCCACTTGGCACCGCCCAGCTTGTCCACGAACTCGAACTGGTCCTTCACGCCGTGGACCCATTCGTCGAAGAACACCTTGAGGTTCTCGTCGCTGGCGCAGCCGAAGCGGATGAGCTTCTCCCACCACTGGCGGGACCAGTAGTAGTAGCCGGGCATGTTCCCCGGGACTGCACCGAAGGGCAGTTCCACCACGGCGTCCGCGTAGAAGAAGGGGATGATGGTGCCCTGGCGGGTGCGTATCTCGGACTCGGGCACGATCTCCTCGGCCGTGATGATGAGCTTGCGGGCCGCTGCCGCGGTGGCCACGTCGTTTACCGATGGGCCGTAGATGTACCCGTTGCCGTACTTGTCCGCCACCTGGCAGTGGATGATGGTCACGTCCGGGAAGAGTGCCGGGATGAACACCACCGGGTCCGGGTCGTCCCGCATGGGATTCTGCATGACCTTGGTATAGGGGTTGTACTTGAGCATGTCCGAGCCGAGCATCTGCTTGCTGAACACGCCCGGAGCGCCCAGCTGTGCTGCCTTAAGGCCCAGGGCCACGGCGCCGTGGCTCCACTCGGAGAGGATCTTCACCCTGCCCTGCCTGAGCATGCGGTCGTAGTTCCGGTCGATGCCCCGCATCTCCACGCCCACGTAGGAGTTGTGGGAGTAGTCGCAGTTGTTGTTGAAGATGAGGAAGCTGTGGTTGGTGTTGGGCGCTGCGATGCACTGGAGGTTCTTCTTCCCCTGGCGCATGATCTCCCAGAAGGCCTGGTGTGGGGTCCTGACGTAGGCGAAGCCCGAATCGGTCATGCAGTCGCCGTCGGCCACGTAGTTGGCTATGGCCTCCGTCAGCGTCATACGCTTGTCGACCTTCGCATGGTCCTTCTTCAGGTGCGCTTCACGGGCGGACTCGGAATCCACGAGCCGGTCAAGAACGCTCGTGTCCTCGATCTGGAGATTCTTCAGTGCCTCTTGGTTATACTGATAGGTGCTCATGGGCAACTCCTCCCTTTGTGTCCGTGCAATGTGCCAATGATAAAGCGAAAACTATGCCATCATTCCCTTGGCATGAATTATGTTGTAATGGCCTGCTATTGCTTTGATTTTTTACTGTATCCTCCTGTGCCGGGTGCATGCCGTGGCGTGTAGTATGCCCCTGTGCCAGAGGTTGCGGCACCATAGTATGGTGTTTTCACCATAAGCCGCGGCCAGTATCTCGATGCAGGTCTTGACCCGTTGCCTGATGAATGGTCAGGAAACCATAACGCATGATGACTGATCGAAGTCATGTGTACAGTCTATGTTATTGAATGCAAACATGGTAAGATGATGATCCTTTTATGAAAGACATGTCTCAAGAAGCCCTCATAATCCTTCTGCTCATCGTGATCAACGGCATCTTCGCCCTGTCCGAGGTGGCCTTAGTGGCCTCACGCAAGGCCAGGCTGCAGCAGCTTGCCAGGGAGGGAGATCACAAGGCGAAGACAGCCCTTGAACTTGCCGAATCACCCAGCCGCTTCCTCTCAACGGTGCAGACGGGGATCACGCTCATCGGCATTCTGGCTGGCGCTTTCGGTGGAGCCACCATTGCAGAAAAGCTCACCGCATATTTTAAGACCTTTCCCTTGCTGGCCTCATATGCTGAATCCATAGGCCTGGGCATGGTGGTTCTCGTCATAACGTATCTATCGCTCATCATCGGAGAACTCGTGCCCAAGCGCATTGCGTTACACAGCCCGGAACGGATTGCCTCCATCATTGCCCTCCCCATGAAGTGGCTGTCGAAGCTGTTTTCACCCATTGTCTCCTTTCTCACCCTCTCCACTGAAGTAGTGACACGCCTCATCGGGCTTCGGGCTTCCGAAGAACCGCCCGTGACGGAGAAAGAGATTGCGGTCATGATTGAGCAGGGAACCCTGGCCGGTGTCTTCGAACCTGCGGAGCACACGATGGTCAAGCGTGTGTTCCGCCTGGGTGACCGAACCGTGGGATCTCTCATGACCCTCAGGCTCGACATTGTATGGGTCGATCTGGACGATCCACTGGATATGAATCTGAGCAAACTGTCCGGCAGCATTTATTCAAGGTTCCCGGTATGCACGGGTGAACTGGACCACGTTGAGGGTATTTTGCGTGCCAAGGATCTTCTGCGCCAGTGCCTGACCTGCGGAACTCCCGATATCAGAGACATCCTTCAAGAGCCGATGTTTGTACCTGAGACCCTGCCTGCCCTGAGACTGCTGGAAAAGATGAAGGAGGAACGCACGCACATCGTCCTGGTAGTTGACGAATACGGCACGGTAAAGGGATTGGTGACACTGAACGACATTATGGAGGCCATTGTAGGCGACATGCCGTCCCGAGACGAGCCTGACGAGCCTTATGCAGTTCAGCGCGAGGACGGCTCCTGGCTTTTTGACGGGATGCTGCTCATGGAGGAGTTCAAGGAACTCCTCGGTCTTGCAAGGCTTTCTGATGAAGAATCCGGAAGATTCCTCACCCTCGGCGGATATGTCCTTTCAAAGATGGGGCGCATTCCCGCTACTGGAGAAAGCTTCGAGTCGGACGGGATGCGTTTCGAGATCATGGATATGGATGGCAACCGCATAGACAAGATCCTCGTTTCAAAGTCTTCACAATGAGTCGAGGGATTTTTTAACAGATTCACCCGTAACGGCATGGAGCGCCGTACCGGAAAGATCACGAAATCAAGATCATTGTCCCGGGACGCAGGTTTCTTTCGTTCCCTCAGGGCAATGCCTGCTGTGCAGGCCCTGGCATGCCCCTGAAGCGGATGAGGTTTCCCAGGAAGCCCCACTCCGTATACTCGGGCGTTTCCCTGTGTGAGACCAGGAAGAGGAGGGACCATCGTGAGCGGCCCGGTTCCTGCTCCTGATAGAAAGACTTCCAGAGGATGTTCGTGCAGGATGATGAACCGTCCCTCGATCCCCTGGCCAGGGTGAGGAGATCTCCCCAGGTCCTGTTGAACCCCTCGTCCCCGTAGAAGGGGATCAGGGCGGGAAAGGACCAGGTACGCTTCTCCTGCTCCCGCGTGCAGTGCACCAGCGGCCAGACGGTGAGGCTCCTGCTGGTGGTGGTGGTTCCGGAGGTCTTCTCGGTGAGGCGGTTCAGGACGAGCACCGATGTCGTCTTCTCGTGCTCGCCCGGATACCGGCCCGAGCTCGACACGCTCACCCACAGGGGCCACAGGACTGCCAGGCGGCGGAACTTCGGTCCCTCGTCCTTGAACCAGTACAGTGGAAAGATCCTCGTCTCCTCGTAGCCGCCCCGCGCCAGCCGTATGACGGGCCAGGGGAGGTCCAGGCTTGTGTGCTTGGCCGCTTCATCCCGGTTGTAGGTGAAGAAGGGCCACAGCACAGATGCGTTCCAGTGGGCCGGGCCGTACTCGGTGCGGAAGAGCGGCAGCACCGCAGCCATGCCGCCCCCGTCTGTGCGCTGTTCGTGGTGGAACACGGGCCAGAGCGCGAAGGTGTATGCGGAATCGGCGCTGTTCTCGGTCCCGTAGAGGGGGAAGACCCTGAACAGCTCGTGGTTGCGGTACGAGAAGACAGGCCAGAGGAGGGTGTAGGTCGTACCCCCATCCCTCTGCGTCTCCGTGTACAGAGGCCAGAGCGCGAACCTGGCCTCGTCGTAGCCGTACCGGTGATAGGCCTTCCCGTACAGAGGGAAGAGCCCGGAATAATTCCTGCCTTCGTGCGTGCCGGAGAAGTACGGGAAGAGGTCGAACGAGGAGTTGTCCCCTTCCGTTCTCCACCGCATGAACGGCGCGAAGTAGGCGTGGTCGGGGGTGGTCTTGCCCAGGGGGTACACTATGCACGAGGTCTCGTTTTCCCGGTCCCGGTAGTACAAGGGCCTGACGGCCGTGTGCGTGCCGGAGAAGTCCAGGACCGGGCCCAGCCCGTCGAAGGCGGGTCCGCCGTCACCGGATTCATAGGAAAAGAGCGGGGAGAAGTACAGGTCCCGGGCATGGCCGTCACCCGGAAGAGAGGGGGAAATGACGATCATGAAGCCCGTGATGAAGAGCGCGAAGCGGGACATCCCTTACCAGATCACGCCCAGGACCGTCCCGAAGACCGTGATGGGCGTCTGCTCCTCGATCCCCTGCATGGCCTTGTTGGCGCTCCGCAGGGTCTCGCGCATGTCCGTGTAGAGCTCTTCGTCCGTCATGAGGCGGCCGAGCGTTCCCCTGCCGGCGGCCATGTCATCGGTGATGGCCCGCAGGTTCTGGGCCGTCTGCGCAAGGTCGTCATACAGAGCGCTGTCGGTCATGAGCATGCCCAGGGTGCTGTCGTCGTTCATCCTGTCCATGATGTTCTCGGCGGACTCCATGAAGGCAACCATCGAATCGTAGAGGGCATCGTCCTTGACAAGCTTGCCGAGCGATCCCTGACCGGAGCTGATCGATGAGGCGATGTCGTCGATGCTCCTGCTCGTCGTGGTGAGGTTCTCCGATATGAAAATGAACTCCTCAGTAATCTCCCTCATGTTTGAAACGACCGCCGTTATGTCGTCCTTGTTGTCAGCCACGAGGGATGCGCTGTCTGCGCTCAGGGTGCGAAGGTTCATCACGATTTCCCTGAGCGCCTCTTCGTCTCCGAAGGAGGCGTTGAGGGACGCACTCAGTTCCGTGAGGTTCTCGGCGAGTTCGCCGACCTGGGTGAGGAGGGTGTCCAGTGATGGCGGGACCTTGGTCCTGGCGAGGTTGCCGCCAGGATCGATGAAGGACGACGATACCCCGGGCGAGAGCACGATGATCTTGTCTCCGAGCACGCCCTTGGTCGCGATCGATGCCGTCGAGTCGACGGGCAACCTGATGTCCTCGTTCAGGGCCGCGCTCACCACGGCTGAATAGTCCTTGTTCAGGGAGATGGCCGTGACCTTTCCCACCTCGACACCTGCCAGCTCCAGAGGAGATGAGATCTTGAGCCCTTCCACGGTTGAAAAGACCATGGTGACGGGATAGGTGCTCTTCTTGGTGAAGCTCAGCTCGCCGATCTTCATGGACAGGACCACAAAAATGATCAGGATTATGATCACAAAGATACCGACACGCGCCTCGTTACTCATGGGACGGGCCTCTCTCCTCGCCCTTCTGAGGCTTCTCTGTCATGCCTCAGGAGCCGGTTGATCTTTTCCTTGAGGTCATTGTTCACAGACCGGTTCAGGATGGATGACTTCAGATAGTAGTCCAGTGCCTTGCCGGTCTGGCCGAGGGCCTTGAGAATATCTCCCATATGCTCGTTTACCGTGGCGTCATCGGAGAGGGTCTTCAAGGCCTTCTCCATGTACGCAAGCGCTTCTTTGGGCCTGCCCATCTTGTACAGGACCCATGCCATGGAGTCGAGGATGTAGGGGTCATCGGGTTTCGACTCGTAGGCCTCCTTGATCATGGCGTATGCCTTGTCGAGGTTCATGCCGCGGTCAGCCCAGACATACCCCACGAAGTTCAGGGCGATAGGATCCTGGGGATCCTTTTCCAGGAGGTTCAGGGCAATGGCCAGCCCCTCGTCACGTCTTCCCATGGAATCGAGCTCGGTTGCGAGCTGATAGCCGATCTCATTGCACGTTGCGAGGTCCGCATAGTCCTTCCATGCCGCCTCCAGGACGGCGACCGATTCTTCAGGACGGTTCTGGTTCTTGAGTATCGACGAGATGAGCATGGTGATGTCGCATCCCAGCCTTCCCGACACCGGTATGTCCCTGAGCACGTCCAGGGCCTCATCGTAACGTTCCAGGCCCGCATAGGCAAGGGAAAGGTAATACCGGTCATCGTCGGTTATCTCTTTGATGCCCTTGATGAGGTTCAATGCATCTTCGAACATCCCTTCCTGAAGATTGAGAATGATGAGCTTGCGCAGCACCAGGGGGTCGGGGTTCAGTTCGTAGAAGGATTTCAGGTGATCCACGGCCTCCCTGTAGCGCTTTTGGTCTATGTAATGGTCCACCAGTGCGAGGTGTGCCTCGTTGGAGAAAGGTTCCACATCGAGGAGCCTCAGATAGGTGGCCTCCGCCTGGGCCGTTTCACCCAGCATGTTGTGGATGCGGGCGAGATCAAGGTAGGCGGGGACAAAGTCGGCCCTGGCATCGATGGCCCTGCTCAGGGATTCCTTGGCACCGGTGAAATCCCGTTCTCCCATGCAAGCCCTGGCTATGGTGTAGTGGATGATGCTGTCGTCCGTCTTTCCCAGCAGGCCTCTCAATATCGTCTTCGCCCGCTTGTAGTCACCTGTTATGATCTTGAGGTTGGCGAGGTTGATCTTGATCTGGAGATTCTCGGGATACTTCTTGGCCAGTTCCTCGGTGTCCTGTATCGCCTGCTGCCAGTTGCCGCCCCTGGCATGTATCCTGATCCTCATCTCCAGGGCCTCCTGGGTGAAGGTGCCTTCGTCGATGACCTTCTGCAGGGATGCCAGGGCCGCGATGTTGTCCTCGAGGATATAGTAGATGCGAGCCTTGGAAAGCCAGGCATAAGGGGAGTCGATCCGTGAATACAGGTAGAGGGCCTTTGACCAGTTCCCCTTGTTTTCCTCATACCGGCCAAGCATCATGATGAGGTTCGGGTCCCCGATGGCCTCGTAGGGTATGTCTTTCCCGACAGGCGCATGTGCGCACCCCACGATAGCCTCTGCAAGGATGAGAGCGGCGACGAGCCTAACGAGAAGCCGAAGATACAAGGTCGAACATCTCCTTTATCGTTCTGCCCGGGTCTTCTGTCTGAAAAATGCTGGACCCTGCGACCACATTATCTACACCCAATCGAGCGAGCTTGGCTATATTCTCCTTGTTGACGCCTCCATCCACCTGGAGCTGGATGGGATAGCCGTCGATCATCGCCTTTGCATCGACGATCTTGTTGTAGACCGCGTCGATGAAGGTCTGGCCGCCGAATCCTGGATTCACGCTCATGACAAGAAGGAGGTCCATGTCGGCACGGCAGTACTTTATGACATCCACAGGCGTGGATGGATTCAGCGAAACTCCAGCCTTCAGACCCTTTCCCCGTATATATGCCAAGGTGCGCTGGAGATGTCTGGCTGCCTCCGCATGGACCGTGATACCGTCGGCGCCTGACCGTATGAAATCGTCGACATACCGATCCGGCTCCACGATCATGAGGTGGCAGTCAAGGTATGCCCTCGTAACCTTTCTCAGCGACCGGACCACCAGCGGGCCGATGGAGATGTTGGGCACGAAGACACCGTCCATGACATCCACATGGATCCACTGGGCGCCGGCCTCCACAACGGCATGAACGTCGCGGCCGAGGTTCGCGAAGTCGGCGGACAGTATGGATGGTGCAATGATCATGTTCGACATAACCCTACCTCCCCAGTATATCCCGGTCGGTCCTGAGGCCGCAGGAAAAGGCCTCGCAACCGGCAGCCTTCTTCCCCTCCATCTGGAGGTCGAGCGGAACGATGAACCCGTCTCTGCAGGCGATACGGATTCCCCTGCGCTCCTTGATCATTGTCCCAGGGGCATATCCGTGATGGGCCTGCTCGGATGACGCGCGAAGGATCTTCAGCATCCTCCCGTGCAGATACGTGTACGCGCAGGGCCACGGAACAAGACCCCGGACCCTGTTGCAGATGGTCCTGGCATCCTGGTTCCAGTCTATCTCGCCCTCCTCTTTCCTGAGCATGGGTGCATACGTCGCCCGGGTATGATCCTGCGGCCGGGGCTGTAAAGAGCCCTTTTCGATCAGCGGCAGCACCTCGATGATCTTTTCTGCACCCAGGACGCTCAGGCGCCTGGACAGACCGACCGCGTCTTCTTCATCGCCGATGGGTGTTGACGTCTGCCTGAATACGGGGCCCGCATCCATGGCGGCCTCGATCCGCATGATGCTGATGCCCGTCGTGCTCTTCCCTTCGATGATGGCCCGGTTGATGGGCGCCGCCCCCCTGAGTTCCGGCAGCAGCGAGGCATGGATGTTTATGAACCCGAGCCGCGTTATGGGAAGCCAGTCTTCGGGGATCATCTTCCCGTACGCCACCACGATGACCGCATCAAGCCGGGAGGAGATGAGCATATCCTTCAAGGCGGCCGCACCTTTGAGGGATGCTGGTTGGAGGACCTCAAGCCCGCTCTGCACGGCCGTTGCCTTGACGGGCGGGCTCTGGAGGTGCATGCCCCGGCCCTGCGGTTTGTCAGGCTGGGTGACGACGAGGAGGATCTCGTGGCCTCCGGACTGCATGAGGGCGGACAGGGAGGGCACGGCGAACTCAGGGGTGCCCATGAAGGCGAGCCTCATATCTTGCCCTTCTTTTTCTTTTTCAGATAGATGGCCCGCTTGAGCGTCGAGGCATAGTCGAGGATGACCTTGCCGTCCAGGTGGTCAATCTCGTGCTGGAATATCCTCGCGAGGAAACCCTCGGCCTCTATCCTGACCTCTTTGCCGTCCATGGTGATCCCCTGCACGAGAATCCTCTCGGAGCGGGGCACGTCCACCGAGACTTCAGGGACGCTCAGACACATCTCGCTGTCCACCGCCGTGCCTTCTCGTTCCACGATGACCGGGTTGAGGACGACCATGAGATTGCCCGATTCCTTCCCGGCCGTGGGATCGACGAGGACAAGTCTCCTGGCCGATCCTACCTGGGGGGCGGCGAGGCCGACGCCCGGTGCCTGGTACATGGCCTCTTCCATGTCGTCCACGAGGGTGACGACATCGAGATCGATGTTCTCGATTTCCTGAGCCCTTGTCTTGAGGACAGGCTCCGGGTAGATGAGGATGTGTTTGCGCGGCATACTTCGGTTACCATAGTGCCTCTCATGGGGGCTGTCAAGGAATTGCATTTCCTGAAGGTTTTACGAACTCCGGGAAGAGCGGGGGATTCCTGTATGCGTAGTACTGCCTGCATGTCCTGTTGTATCTGCAGGCCATGCATACTTCAACGGCGACCCTGGGCCGCCCCCTGCGGCGGGTGCATACCAGATACACCCTCATGTCCTGTGGTACCCGACTGATGCGAAGGCCTCGTCCAGATCTCTGGGGGGAAGGGCGATGCCGGTGAAAAGCTCGAAGTTTCTTTTGGTCTGGTAATAGAGCATGGCGTGCCCTGGAACGATCTGCAGCCCGAGGCTTTCGGCTTTTTCCGAAAGCGCCGTGGTCCGCATGACGGTCTCCAGGATGCGCGTATCCTTTCCGAATCGCTCCAACTCGAGATCGAAAGGGACCCTCTCTGAAACCGGGGTGGCCTGCACGACAACGTCGACCTCCTCGAGGGGTTCGCCCTGGTATTCATGCACCGGGCCTGTGCCGAACATTCCGCACAGCTGCTGTGTCCGGTACGGAGATCGGTTCAGGATCGAGACCTTGCGAGCGCCTCCCTCCAGCAGGGCATGGACGATTGCCCGGGCCGCACCGCCGGCGCCGATCACGAGGCACACGGCGTCCCGTGTTTCTCCGAGCGCCCCCAGCGCACCGATGCCGTCGGTGTTGTAGCCTGACAGCGACCCGTTTCCATGGCGTACCACGGTGTTGACCGTCCCTGTCTTCATCGATACTCCACACAGGTCATCGACCAGTGCGGCTACGGATTCCTTGTGGGGGATGGTCACGTTGAACCCGCCGAGGTTTACCCAGCCCGAGAAGGACCTCACCGTGTCCGCGATGGCCCCGGGATGCACGTCATGGGAGATGTAGACCATGTCGAGGCCCATCCTTGAGAAGATATGGTTGTAGATGAGGGGGGCCGTGACATTGACGGATGGGTGAGCAAGGATAGTGAACACCCGTGTGCGACCCGAGATGGCCACGCTCAACGCCTTTTTTCCCTGACATTCCGGACAATGGTCGACAAGATGTCCCCCGCGCCGCCCTGGATGAGAAAGTCCGATACCTCACCCGTGAGCGGGGTGGGTTCGCGGTTGATCTCCACGACGTGGGAATTGATCTTGGTGAAGAACCCGCCCATGCCCCTGAACATGGAGCGCATGCCTTTGGCCACAATGGGCAGCGAAGCAGCAGGCTCGATCTGGGCCGAAGTGCCGATGACGAGCATCAGGTCGCAGTCCTGGGCGTGTCTGAAGGACTCGTTCAGGGCGTTCTGGGGGATTGCCTCGCCGAAGAACACGGCGTCGGGTTTGAGGATGCCCCCGCACTCGCACCGGGGGGGGAGGCAGGTGCTTTCCGCGATGATCTCCAGGAGCTGTTCGTAGCCATATGTCCGGCCGCAGGTGAGGCACCTGAAAAAGAGCATGTTCCCGTGGAACTCGATGACGTTCCTGCTGCCGGCCTTCTGATGGAGGTTGTCGATGTTCTGGGTGATCACCACCTTGACGAGACCCATCTCCTCGAGTTCTGCCAGGGCCATGTGTCCCTGGTTGGGCTTGGCGTCCCACAGGGACAGTGCTCCGTTGGTGTTCATCTCGATGAGGCATTTCCACACCACGTCTGGCTCGGCGACAAACCGAGCATAGAAGAACAGGGTGGGGTCGTACCGTTCCCAGATGCCGCCCGGGGATCTGAAGTCGGGAACACCGGACTCGGTCGATATGCCTGCACCGGTGAGGACCACGGTGTGCTTCGATCTCAGGAGCAGGTCGACGGCCTTCTCGATGAGGGGCAGATCCATGGGAGAAGCTTTACCAGAGCATCCCTGCGAGGTCAAGGCACATGCAGGGACGCCTGACCAGCGAAGGGGCGGTCAATGCTCACCGGGTGCTTTCGGGTGCCCGCCCGGCAGGTCACCCGTCTTCTCGTTGAAGATGTCGTCGCTGACGCCCGTATTGAACCGATATTCGCTCAGGCGGATGTCGCTCGTGTTGCCCATGGCGTCCTTGAGCAGTATGCGCTGGATCAGGCTGTCCGCATCAACCCACACCGAGATGGAGCCGGTACCGTTCTTCGGCGTAAGGACGAGGTGATCGGGTGCCTGGTATACTGCATAGAAATCGTCAATGGATGCAAGACCGGTGAAGAAGCCCAGGATGTTCTGGGCTGCGATCTCCGGCGGTACCTCCTGCACCTGGGAGGTACCCTGATCCGGCAGTATGACCAGCACGGTCGATCCTCTGAGGATGAGGATCTGCCGTTCCGGGTTCGTCACATCCATCCTGACGCCGGAGCCACGTTTATATGACACCCTGCCTTCAAACAGGACGGTCTTGTTGGCAACGACTTGGAACGTCTCCTGCCTGAATGACGCGGTGAAATCCCGGAGCTTCGCATGGCGCTGCTGAATCCTGCCGAGCTCTACGGCTTGCGCGAGCCCAGTCGATGCGATGATGAGAATGCCGATGATGAGGCTACTCTTCCAGTTCCCGTGCATAGGACTTGACCAGTACCTTTCGTGGTTTGCCCGCCGCATCCGCCGGGCCGAGGATCCCCTCGGTCTCCATCTGCTCGATGATCCGTGCCGCCCGGTTGTAACCGATCCTGAATCTGCGCTGGATGAGGGAGATGGACGCGGATCCCTTGCTGGTGACGAACTCGAGCGCCTCGTCATAGACCGGGTCGTATTCTTCGTTCAGGCCTTCCTGGTCGCTCTCATCCCTCGCAAGCTCGGCGATCTGGGTATCCACCTCCTTCACATAGTCGGGTCCTTTCTGCTCGCGGATGAAATCGATGACCTTGTCCAGCTCTTCTTCTGACACGTACGCCCCATGTACACGCTTGAGGTGCGTCGTGCCGGGGGAGAGGAAGAGCATGTCGCCCAGGCCGAGGAGTTGGTCCGCCCCCGAAGAATCGAGGATGGTCCGTGAGTCGATCTTCGAGGAGACCCTGAAGGAGATACGGGACGGGAAGTTCGACTTGATGAGGCCGGTGATCACGTCCACCGACGGCCTCTGGGTGGCAACGATCATGTAGATGCCCGCTGCCCGGGCCATCTGTGCCAGACGCGCGATGAAGACCTCAACCTCCCTGTTCACCATCATGAGATCGGCCATCTCGTCGATGACCACCACGACCTTGGGCAGCAGACCGGGCTCGGAGTCGTCCCCCTTGATCGAGGCGAGGGTGGTCCGTGCTTCTGGATCGTCCTTTTTCACCTTCTTGTTGTAGGAGTCGATGCCCTTGACGCCGTGGTCCTTGAAGAGGGCGTAGCGCAGCTCCATTTCCGCCACCGCCCACTTGAGGACAGGCAGCGCCTCCCTGGGATCGATAACCACCGGGTGGAGCAGGTGAGGTATGCCCTCGTAGTGTGATAGCTCGATCCGTTTGGGATCGATCATGATGAATTTCAGCTCGGAGGGATTGTTCTTGTAGAGCAGGGACAGGATCATGGTGTTGAGCCCCACGCTCTTGCCGGTGCCCGTGGCGCCTGCAATGAGCAGGTGAGGCATCTTTGACAGGTTCGTAACCACCGGTGTCCCCTCGATGTCCGTGCCCAGGGCGAGGGTCAGGGGTGCGTTCGAGGTGGTGAATTCCTTGCTGGCCAGGATCCGCCTCAGGCTCACGATCTCGCGGGAACGGTTGGGGATCTCGATCCCCACGGCATTCTTCCCGGGGATGGGTGCCACCACCCGTACCGGTGCAGCCTTGAGCGCCATGGCCAGGTCGTCGGCCAGGGACACGATCTTGTTGATCTTGATCCCCGGCGCCGGGGTGAACTCGAACATGGTGATCACCGGTCCGGGCTTGATCTCGAGGATCTCCCCCTCCACACCGAAGTCCCTCAGCTTGGACAGGATAAGGGATGCGTTGGCCTTGAGCTCCTTTTCCGTGATGGTGCGGCTCTTGGACGGAGGGTTGCTGAGCAGCGACAGCGGGGGGAACTGGTAGTTGTCCACGAAATCCAGGGTTGCCTGCCTGGGAACCTCTGATATGTCGTGACCCTCGTGCTCCATCATGGTGATCCTCGGTTCCTTCCCGCCCCCGGTTTCCCTGCCGGCTCTGGTCTTCGGAGACGGTGACCTCGAGGTCCTAGCCTGCGGCAACCGTTCGACAGGTTCCTTTCTTTTTCTCTGGAGGAGCCCCTTTTCCCGGGCGAGCACGAAGAGGTCACGGATCGAGCGGATCGACGCGGCCAGGTCGTAGCCCATCATGACCCCTCCAGCCAGGAGCATGATGAGCAGCACCAGCGAACCCCAGTAGTTCAGATACGTGACGAGCGACTCGCCGATGATCCTGCCGACGACCCCCCCGGCCTTGATGGTGGTGGAGAACAGCGAGATACCCTTGGGAAAGAAGATGTGCAGCATTCCCAGCACGGCGAACATGATGATGGCGGTGCTCGCGATATGGAGCCAGTTCACGTGATTCTTCCTGAGGCAGTAGCGGTATGCGTAATCGATCATGAACAGCGGCAAGGCAAAGGACCAGACCCCGAACACGATGTAGAGGCCGTCGGCTATGTAGGAGCCCACGAAACCCATCCAGTTGTGGAAGGTGTCGGTCTGTCTGGATAACGTGAAGCCCGGGTCTTCTGGGGAAAAGGAGACCAGGGACAGGAAGAGGAAGGTCGCGGTAAACAGGAGGAAGAGCCCCATGATGTGAACAGGCACCGTGCTCGTGTTTTCCCGCTTCGCCATGTATGAACCTTCCTTGTCTCAGGGCCGCTCAGGCGATGCCTGCCGGCCGTCACCACACAAGACATATGAACATGATGTCATTTGTACCGTCCATACCAGAAATCTCGGAGAAATCAAACCCATCAGGAGCTCGCCCGGGTACCTCGCCGCATGATGCCCCCCCGAAGGAGCAGAACACCGTCAGGGTGATGATATACGGCAGTCACATCTCCATGATGATAGGGATGATCATCGGTTTCTTGCCGAGTTTCGACTTGAGCGCGGTCCCCAGTGATTCCCGCATGCGGTTCTGCAAGACCTGGGTGTCCGTATCCTTGACAAGGCACATGTCAAGGACCTGCAGGGAGTTTTTCCTGATGTCGTCGACGATTTCCTGCTCCATGCTTGCAGGGACGACCCCCTTGCACATGATGTCAGGGCCCAGTGCCACTTCGGAGCGGGCGGAATCGACCACGATAAAAACGATGACGAGTCCTCCCTCGGAGATGTGCCTGCGATCACGCAGGACAATGTCGTGTATGTTGCCGGTCAGTTCTCCGTCCACGAAGCATTTTCCGTGAGTGGCTTCTCCGGTGACCTCCATGCCCGTCTCCGTGAGGGACCAGATCTGACCAGGCCTGGCCAGGACGATCTCGGGATCCACGTCGAGCGAGCTCCGAACCATGTCAGCCAGGGCCTTCATGTGGCGCAGTTCACCGTGGATCGGCATGATGATCCTCGGGTTGAGCACCCTCACCGCCTCCAGGATCTCGCTGTGGGTGGCGTGTCCGGTGGCATGCACATCCGCCGTGTCGGGATAGTAGACCCGGGCACCGAAATCGATGAGCTGGTCTATGCAGCGGGCTATGGCTGTCTCGTTGCCCGGGATGATGCGGGCCGATATGATGACGCTGTCTCCCGCCCTGGCCTTGAACTTGTGCCAACCCCTCGCTATAAGCGAGAGGACCGAGTACATCTCGCCCTGGGTCCCGGTACAGATGATCATGAGCCTGCTCCGGTCGACGGTGGTGATCTCTTCCGGCTTGATGAGGTCGCGCGGATCGAGTTCGAGGACGCCGAGATCGGAGGCTATGTCCACCACCTGGTTGATGCTTCTCCCGATGATGGTGACTTTTCTGCTGTTCTGTACGGCCAGCTCGTAGAGCATCTGGATGCGCTTCACGTGACTCGAGAAGGTCGAGACGAGCACCGCGCCGTCGGTCTGCTTGATGATGGCGTCGATACTCTTCATGACCCTTTCCTCTTCGGCACACCGGGGATCCACCTCGGCATTGGTGCTCTCGCAGATGAAGAGCTGGACCGGGGATGCAAGCGTGCGGAATGCCGGAGGGACGACACGGAAGTCCCCCGAGTGGACGATGCGTCCCTGGTGCGTCATCATGTTGAGGCAAAAGCACCCGATGGTCGAATGCTGCACCTCTACGAACTCGATGTCCATGCCTGCAAGCGTGATGGTCTGTCCTGCGTGGACCGGCACGAGCCTGAGGTGACCGTTCATCTCATATTCCCTGAGTTTGCGCTTGGCGAGCTCCAGGGTGAAGGGATGGCCGTACACGGGGATGGGAGCGGCTTTCAGGAGGTAGGGCAGCGCACCGATGTGGTCCTCGTGACCGTGGGTCAGGATGATGCCCTGGAAGGCCTCCTGGTTCTCCACCACATGGGAGAAATCCGGGATGATCTGGTCGATGCCCGTGAGATTGTATTTCGGGAACATGATGCCTGTGTCCACAAGGATGGAGCCGCTGCCGGTCTCGATTGCCATGGAATTGAGACCGAACTCCCTCACGCCTCCCAGCGGGATGACCTTGACAGCGCTCATATCTTCCCCCCGGTGAGGCATTCAATCTCTGAACGAAGCAGGTTCGATGCAGCCTCGATGTCGGCCCTCGTCTGTTTCGGTGCGGGTTTGTGGGGCAGGGCGAGGGGTTTCCCGATGGCGTACCTGACGGGCACACGCTTGATGGATGACGTCCATCTCGGCATGAGCTCGTATGCCCCGGTTATGCCGACAGGAACGACCGGCACGCCCAGGGCCAGGAGGAGGCGGACGGTCCCTATGCGAAGCGGCAGCAGCTCGCCGTCCCAGGTCCGCTCGCCTTCCGGAAAGATCCCCATGACGTGCCCGTGCTGAACCACGCGAATGGCATTCCGCACGGCTAGGACGTCGATGGTGTACCTCCTCACCGGAAAGGAACTGGCATGGCGGAGAAACCACTTCATGAAGGAATGGCGGTATTCGGAGTTCTTTGCCATGAACCAGATGTTGCGCTGGGTGAAGAACCCCAGGATCACCGAATCCAGGAACGACGTGTGGTTGGGAAGCAGGACGGCGGGGCCTGTCCGGGGAATGTTCTCCAGCCCGTCGATCTCGACGGTGAGGAGTGTCTTCAGGATGGACCTGGCCAGCGGCTTCAGGATCACCGGGAGCGGACTTGCGTCCCTCCTGTACCACGTTCTGTCGGGGACCCGGAGATTCATGTGACCGGCCGCCCTGGCAGGTATCTCGCGCAGCGAGGAGCGAAACCGTATGCGTGGATAGAACTCCACGATCTCCTCGGTGGCATGACGGTTCTGGAGCGATTTCCTTATGAAGTCCTCCCATTTCTTGCCCGACTCCTCGAGGAAGTCATAGAACAGGGGGCCATGCCTGGCGCTGATGATGATGACGGTGTTCGATTCGATGGTGGCGCCCCTCAGGTCGGAAAAGGGCACGTCGATGCTGCCCATGGCGCCTGAGAACTTCAGCCCCTCCCTGTGGAGTGTCAGGACGCCGGTGTCTACGGGGGCCCTGGTGTAGTGATAGGCTGTTATCCCCGCGAAACCCCTGTACATTCCCTCCTGGGCCTCGCGGGAGAGCCGTACCTGATTGCTCGTTATGATGGCCCCGTCTTCGGCCACGGGCATCGGGAAACGCAGGATCTTCCTGTACCAGTCCGACAGGGGACGTACCTCGCCACCCATCTCGGCGAGGGACCGGGAGACCATGCGGAAGCGTGTCTTGCAGGAGACGCAGTGATCATGCTCCAGCCAGTCGAACGTACCGCACGAGGGACACCTGTAGAGCAGATCACCAATCATCGGCTAGTAACTATAGCCAAGTTTTATGGACTTGTACACCTCTTCCATGAGCGAGGCCGCATCGTGTCCCTCTGGATATACGGGCTTCCCGATGACCAGGGTGATGGTTCCCGGTTTCACCCGGAAGCCGTGTTTCTGCAGGATGTCGCGTGTACCGTTGACCGTCCAGCGGAACTGGACGTTCAGGTGGCCGAGGATTGCGAATACATCGAAGTGGCTCACGTGATTGGGCATGTAGACCGCAGGGCCGCCGGGTATGTTCTCTTCGCCCCGGAGCACGACCCTGCATCCCGCACAGAGGAGGGAAAACCTCGCCCAGTATCTGGCGATGACATGCGGCAGGTCACCTGTCTTGCTGAACAGGGATATGATCACCACAGGGATGATCGCTGCCATGATGGAGAGATATGACCCGAGCGCTGTCCGAACAGACCAGTACATGGTCAGGGTTTTACAAAACTTTTACATTGATGTCAAAGGTACGACCTTCACAGGGTCGGATGGTTCATTCCCTGTCCAGGACGTCCATGAGGCTGTCGAGCATCTTCTCGCGGGTGCTGATGGCGTTCAGCACCGCCTCGAAACCCGACCTCGCCCGTATCATGTCGACAAATTCTCTGGCAGGATCCACACTTGACTGCACGGTTCCCTCCATTTCAAGGGGGGCGGGATCGTCTGACCGGATGGTGGTGACATCGACCGAGCCGTCCAGCGAGAGCGTGAAGGAGGTACGCAGTGCCCTGTAGCCGGGGGTGTTCATGTTGGCGATGTTCGAAGACGCGTTGTCCTGCATGATTTCGTGGGCCTTCAGTGATGAAAGGAGCATGGATGACATGTGCAATCTCTCCCCTTGAAGACCTATCGGAGAGGTGTCTATAATCTTGAGCATGAAAAAACCAGGCCTTCTCCAGAAGCTGATCCTCACCTACGTGGTGTTCGTGGTGGTCCTGTTCGGAATAACGCTGGTGCTCTTCGTGGTTTCCTCCCGGGTGAGCACGCTCTCCACGAAGATCTACCTGGTGGATTACAAGAAGAAGGAGATCACCGACAAGCTGTTGGCCAACCTCATCTCCATCGAAGAGACTGGCAAGCAGTATATGCTTCTCCAGACCGACTCCTACCGCTCCATACTCGAACAGCAGGAGAGCGATATCTCCCAGGCCTGGGAGAATCTTGGCGCCCGGGGCGTGTATTACGACGAAACCGAGCTGAACATGGTGGAGAACGGGAAGGGCCTGTGGATGGCCTATGTGAGCAGGCTTCACTCCCAGCTGGAGCAGCTCCCGAACAAGCCCGAGGAGCTGGAAAAGATCTTTGCGAGAAACAGTACCGAAATCGACGACATTGTCGGTGTCGCGCGCTATATCAACCGGGAAGCAGTCGACCAGCTCCGCAATCACATAGCCTACCTGAAGGACCTGGGAGATCAGATCATGGCATGGACCTGGTGGGCGCTGGCCGTCGGGCTCTCCGTTGGCCTGATCGTGCCCATCCTCATCTACAGCAGTGTCACCCGGGACCTCAAACGGATCAAGGGGGGCATCAAGCACATAGCCGATGGTGATTTTTCCTACCGCATCAACCTAGAAACCAGGGATGAGCTCGGTATGCTTGCAGATTCATTCAACAACATGGCACTGCGGCTCAAGGAACTCGACGACATGAAGTCCGAGTTCATCTCGGTGGTGTCCCATGAGCTCAAGACACCGCTCACCTCCATGAAAGAGGCGGCAAGCCTGCTCCTGGAAGGTCTTGCCGGCGCACTTTCCGACAAGCAGAGACGGCTCGTGGAGATCATGGATCAGGGCATCAGGAGACTCCTCCACACGGTTTCCGAACTGCTCGACATGTCTCGGATCGAGAGCGGCATGGTCAGGCTGAACAAGGAAGTCTGTGACATGAATGCGGTGACGGCTTCATTCATATCCGAGATCAGGCCCATAGCTGACGCCGGGAGTGTTGATATCAGGGTGGACTATGATGTCCAAAGCTGCGAGGTCATGGCGGACAGGAACAAGATCCTGCAAGTCTTGACAAACCTCACGCACAATGCCATCAAGTACTCACCCGAAGGAGCCATGGTAGAGATCAGGGTGAAGAATTCCGACGGATATGTCGTCACAGAGGTCGAAGACCACGGCAAGGGGATACCCGAAGAGGATCTTCCCCGTATCTTTGAGAAATTCTACCAGTCAAGATACACCCGCGGACATGGCGGTATAGGCCTTGGTCTTGCGATCTCCAGGGGGATAGTGGATGCGCATGGAGGGAAGATGTATGCACAGAGCATCGTGGGGAAGGGCAGTGTCTTTGGTTTCAGCCTCCCTTGCGCTCGTGTGCATGATGATTTTCCAGGGGTGTGCGAAGGAACTGGTCACCACGAAGCTTGATGCCGCGGAACACAGGCTTTCGCAGGGCAAGGCACCGGAAGAGAGCCTCAGGGGAATGAAACCGATGCTGCCCCCTTCGCTGGTAGCCAGGCACAGGATGGCCCTCGTCATGGAATCCATGGTCAAGGGCGATTTTTCCTACGCGACCGTCAAGGCCGTGCTGACAGAGACCAGGGACAGCTCCTTCACGCCTGACTATCTCAGGGTGGAGGCAGGGTATCTGCTGACGCTCGTCGAGAAGATGGAAGGTCTCGACAAGACCGCGTCCAGGGCAAAAGAATGTGCGAAAGACAATGACGAACTGAACCGCAACCTTGACCAGGCCAGGAAAGAACTGGACCAGGCCAGGAAAGAAAGCGAAGGCCTCAAGAAGGAGGTCGAGGATCTGAGTTTCAAGCTGAAGAAGCTCGAGGAGATACACATCGAATCCGTTAAGCGCAGAGGAACGCAATGAGCCTCCAGCACAAGATCCTCATCGTCGACGATGAACCCGATATTGTCGAAGTCATGGTGACGCGGCTCGAGGCCATGGGATTCTATGCCGTGGGATTCACCAGGGCACCCAAGGCCCTGGATGCGCTCAGGAAGGAAGATTTCAGCGTCCTGATCACGGACCTCAAGATGCCGGATATGGACGGCATGGAGGTCCTTTCCGAGGCGAAGAAGATCGACCCTGACATTGAAGTCATCATCTTCACCGCCTATGGATCGATTGAAGGGGCCGTACAGGCCATCAAGGAGGGTGCGCACGATTACCTCGTGAAGCCCTTCGAGCCGATGGAACTGGCGGCCAAGATCGAGAAGGCGCTTGAAAAACGAGGACTCAAGCAGCGGGTACGCTATCTGGAGCGGGAGATCGATGATTCCATCGGGCAGCACATGTATGCCGAGAGCCCCGAGATGAAGAAAGTGATCTCCCTGGTCCACCAGGTGAGCGGGTCGGACGCCACGGTCCTTGTCCTGGGCGAGTCGGGCACGGGCAAGGAACTCATCGCGCGCATGCTCCACTACGGGAGCAAACGCCGTGACGGTAAGCTCGTGGTGATGGACTGCGGTGCCACTCCGCCTACCCTCATCGAGGCGGAACTGTTCGGATATCAGCGAGGGGCCTATACCGGAGCGGTCAAGGACAAGAAGGGCATCATAGAGGAGGCCGACGGCGGGACCCTCTTCCTGGATGAGATCGGGAACATATCACCCGAGTTGCAGACGAGGCTCTTGCGGGTGCTCGAGAACGGCGAATTCAGGCGTCTGGGTGAACTGGAGCAGCGGCACGTGGACATCCGGGTGATCGCCGCAACCAACGTGGACCTCAGGGCAAAGGTGGACAGCGGAGAGTTCCGGGAGGACCTGTTCTATCGTCTCAGGGTGATCACCATCACCATCCCGCCCCTGAGGGAGCGGAGGGAGGACATCGTCGGCTTGTCCCAGATCTTCCTGTCCGAGTTCTGCGAGAAAGCCGGCAAGAAGGTGAACGGGTTCACGCTGGAGGCCATGGACCTGCTCCTGTCACACCACTGGCCCGGCAACGTACGCGAGCTGAAAAACATCATCCAGTCCGCGGTGGTGCTCTGCAGGGGAAACGTCATCACCCCTGAGGACATCCTGCCGTCGGGTATCTTCGACAGGAGTGCCGCTCCCCCCAGTGATGAAGGACTCAACCCGCTCGAGGCCCACGAGAAAGCCATGCTCATCGATGCCCTCAAGAAGTCGAACTGGGTCCAGAAGGATGCCGCAAAGATCCTCGGCATCTCCCGGCGGGTCATGCATTACAAGATCAGGAAGTTCAATCTGATGCCCGGAAAAGAGAACTGACAAGGGTCCCCAGCGACGCATCGCGGAAGTCCCGGGAAGTCCTGTATCAAGGGAGTCATTCCTTCTTGTCCATTTTCCGGTACAGCGTCCTCGTGGAGATGCCCAGCAGCTTGGATGCCAGGCCCTTGTCGCCTTTGGTGCGCTTCAGGGTCTCTTCCATCAGGATGCGCTCGACCTCTTCCAGGGGCGTGCCCAGGGGGATGGTGACCGATTCCATGGCGGGAATGCTGGCCGACTGGATCTGGGCCGGCAGGTCGTCGGTACCAATGATGCCGTCGCGGTCAAGGACGACGCTGCGCTCGATGACGTTCTCGAGCTCGCGCACGTTGCCCGGCCAACCATAGCCCAGCAGGACCTCCATGGCCTTCGACTCGAGGCCCTTCATCTCCTTCTCGTTTTTGCGGGAGAAGCGGTTGATGAAGTGCTGAACCAGGTTGGGGATGTCCTCCCTGCGCTCCCTCAGCGGAGGGATCTGCAGGGTGATGACGTTGAGCCTCCAGTAGAGGTCTTCACGGAACTGGCCGTCCTTGACCAGTGCGGCAAGGTTCTTGTTGGTGGCCGCAATGATGCGCGTGTCCACCTTGACGGTCTTGTTGCTGCCGAGCCTCTCGAAGGTCTCTTCCTGCAGGATGCGCAGCAGTTTCACCTGCACGGCCTGGGGCACCTCCCCGACCTCGTCGAGGAAGATGCTCGACCTGTCCGCTACCTCGAAACGGCCTTCCTTCCTTCCAGCGGCACCGGTGAAGGCGCCTTTCTCGTACCCGAAGAGCTCCGATTCGATGAGGGTCTCCGGGATGGCCGCGCAGTTGACCTTGACCATGGCCCTGCCTGCACGGGGGGAGAGCTTGTGGATCATGTCGGCGATGACTTCCTTACCCGTGCCCGATTCGCCCATGATGAGGACCGTCGCCTTGCTGGGCGCAACCTGATGCACGATCTCCACGAGCTTCTTCATGGCAGGGCTCGCCGTTTCTATGAGTGGCGCCGCTTCCATGGCCTCGATGCGCTCCTTCATCTTGACGTTGTCCATGGTGAGGATCTGTTTCTCGATGGCCTTCTGGACGGCCTTGACGATGTCCGCCTTCTTGAATGGCTTGGTTATGTAGTCGTAGGCACCCTGCTTCATGGAATCGACCGCGGTGTCCACCGAGGCGTACCCGGTGATCATGATCACCTCGGTGTAAGGTGACACCGACTTGCACACCTTGAGGAGTTCGAGGCCGTCCATGCCTGCCATGCGGATGTCCGAAATGAGCAGGTCAACGGCATCCGAGCGGATGACCTTGAACGCCTCCTCCCCGTTCGAGGCGGTCAAGACCTCGTAGCCCTCTTTCTCCAGGATCTTCTTGAGTGACTGGCGGATGCCGATCTCGTCATCCACCACCAGGATCTTTTTCATCAGGCTGCTCACGGTTCGAACGGGTCCTTTTTCAATGTCTCGATCTTCAGTTTAGTGGTTCCTTCTCCCACCGTAATCTCCTGGAATACTGCCGCACCGGCGTTCGCAGGCGCATAGACTATGTATTTTCCAGGTTCTACGGGTTCCATGGACGACCTGTTGCGCCTCTGGTCAACGGTCCGCTTGTAACGCACCGAGTTCTTCTTCAGATCATATGCCTTCATGCGGAACTCGTTCACGCTTTCCGAGGTCTCCCTTTCATGGAGGGTCTTGGCCCGGGCCAGTTCCTCGGACTTTGCCCTGCTGTGGTTCCGGGCCTGCTGTACCGCGGACTGGTAGGAACTGAGCAGGCCGGAGAAGGCCTCCTTGACCTCCATGACCTTTGACTGTCCCTTGTACCCCTTCTGGGAGACGAAGTGAACATCCGAGACCCGAACGGAAAACCCGCCCGGCATGGAGGACTGTATGCGTTGGATGTCCTGGTCCTTGATCTCGCTCAGGAAGATGGAGAAATGCTCGGGTTCCTTGCCCTGGTTCGAAAGACGCTCACCGGGAGCGAGACCGAAGATCAGCGTCTTGGGGTTGATGAATTCGAGCACCAAAGAGGTGGTTATGGGAAGCGCGATATCGCCGATGACGGGTTTGTAGGTGATGTCGCTGATGATTCTGTCTGAAGCGTTGTGCGCCGTATAGAAGAAGGTGATGTCTCCCAGGGCCGACTCCGGGGTGATCTGGGTGCTTGACGAGTGTATGGTAATGTGGATATTCTCGATATACTTCTTCCGGAGGAACTCGATCCTCTCGGCGTAGGCCTTTTCGGCTTCCGTTATTGCCGTGGTCGCCTGGCTCAGTTCCTTTTCAATGCTTTCTACCCGGTTCTTCTCTCTTGAGGCCTTGAGCTGCACATTGAGGCGGTCCTTCAGAAAGTCTACCATGGCGCTCGTGCCCGGGGAAAGGAGCCTGACCTCGGTAATCCCCGGCGGGGTCGCGATGACGAGGCGTGCCGCAGAAGCGTCGAACGGGAGAAACAGCAGCAGGAATAGGAGCGCCCCCAGCAGCTTCATGATGTCGACTCCACCTGTGCCTCGTCCTTGTGGCAGGGGAAGGAGATGATGAAGGTTGATCCGGTTCCCTTCTGGCTCTCCACGTCGACCCATCCGTCGTGGGCATTGGCGATGTACTGGACCAGGGCCAGCCCGAGGCCGGTGCCGTTGTCCTTGGTGGTGAAGTAGGGATCGAAAATCCTCCTGGTGATCTCGGGGGGGATACCGTACCCGGTATCCTTCACGAGCACCAGCACGTTATCCTTGATTCCCATGAGGGATATCTCCAAAGAGCCTCCTGAGGGCATTGCATCTTCAGCATTCTTGATGAGATTTATCAAAAGCTGCTTGAATTGTCCACGGTCTATCATGATGTTCGGGAGCTTCTCGGGGCACGTGACGGCGATCTCGATGTTCCTGCGCTTGAGCTCCGGCATGAGCATGGATATCACGGACGACACCTCCACCTCCGGATTCACGAGCTGCTTCTTGGGGTGGGGAAGGCGGGCGTAGGAAAGGTATTCATCCGTGACCTGCGAGAGCCGGTCGATTTCGTTCTTGATGATGTTCAGGAGGTCCATGGCCTCCTCGTTGTCCGGTATCTCCTCGATCTCGTCCTCGAGAAGCTCGGAATGGAGCAGGACCGAGGTCAGGGGGTTGCGGATCTCGTGGGCCACATGGGCCGACATCTGGCCGACAGCGGCGAGCTTCTCGGCCTGGATGAGCTTCTCCGTGAGCGCCTTCTTCTCGGTTATGTCCACCGCGTACTGGACCACATAGTCCACCTCGCCCTCAGACCCGAAGAGAGGAATGGCGCTTATGTCGAAGAAGTATGGCTTGCTGTCGATATCGACCCGCGTATCGAGCTGCGTGACGATCTCTCCTGTCTTGAAGCACTGTTCCACGAGCCTGGTGTGGCAGATGCGGTCACTCTCGGCAAAATCCAGTGAGCAGTGCTTGTCGATGATCTCCTCCCTCCTCAGGCCGTACAGGTCACAGAGACGCTGGTTGACATCCGCTATGGTGAAGGCCGCGTCGATCATGGCCAGGTAATGGGGGACGCCGTTGAAGATGGTCTCCATCCGTTTGTGGGCCACCAGGACCTTGTCTGCCCACTTGTTCCTCTCCGATGCGGCGGCACGTGCCCTGTTGATTCTGAGCATGGCTATGGTGGCTATGAGCACGAATCCGATGCTCACGGAGCCCAGAACGAGCGTGTTGCCGAATGTCCCGGACATGAGGGAAATGACCTCGCTGTAGGGAGAGGTCGCGATGGCGACCCACCTGCGGTTCAGGAAGTGAACGGACGAGAATGCGAGCAGTTTCTTCACCGGTTTGACATCAGGGTAGTTGGGAAAGACGAACTCGTGCATCCCGTCGTTCTTCAGCTCCATGGCCTGCCGGATCTCGTCTATGCCCGATATCTTGAACCCCTGTTTCTTGAGCCCGATGATGAGATCGTTGAGGTTCAAACCTATCCACTTGGGATTGGGGTGGTAGAGTACCATGCCCGTTTCGTCCAGCATCCACATGTACCCCGTCTTGGATGGCCTTATGGGGGCAACGTGGTGGACCGTGATGTTGGAGAGGTCGATGGCGCATCCGATGACTCCGTGGAAGGTTCCGTTCTTGTCCTTGAGGGGGAAGGAGATGACAAAGGTCTCGAACCGGCCCGGGATATCGAAGTACTGCTCCCCTCCCACGAGGATGATGTCAGAAACAAAGGGCACCCCGAGCTCCTTGGCCACCCTGAAATAGGTGCGGAAGCTGAAGTCCCTTCCCTCCAGGCCGGGCAGGAGCTGTTGGGGATGGTGGATGCGCATGATACCGCTATTGTCCTCCCAGAAGACAAACACGACCTTGTTCTTCAGCGAGGCATACACGTTCTGTATCGCTGTTCTTATGGCCTCGGGATCTCCATCGGCGACCTTGTCGATGTGGGTGGTGAGGCTCAGGATGTTCGTGATGTCGTGCATGTACTGCTCGATGCCCATGGCGGTCTGCTGGGCAAGCAGCCCCTGCTCCCGATTGAACTGGGCCGCCATCTCCCGTTCCACCCCGCGGTAGGAGTACATCGCGAACACGATCACGAAGCCGAGCACGATGAAGCTGCCCAGCCATATGATGATGTCCCACTTCGTTTCCTTGAGCTCGATGGTGTGACGCTTCGTTACCTTCACTCGCCTCATGGCCTCACCCGAAATAGGTATCCTGCGTTATGGACCGGGGAAGCCGGTCTGCCTTGCTCCTGAGCTCGTCGAAATCCAGTGCGAACAGAGGGCTGACCTCTACGCGTACCCCGTCTGCGATTTCAATTCCGAGCCTCCTCAGCCAGGAGAGATGAAGTCCGGTCTGCAACAGCTTTGAGCTCTCCAGGGAGTCCATCCCGGTGAGGTTCTTGACCGGTGCGAATTCCTCCTCCCGGATCACCTCGAGGGTGATGCTCCTTTCCGCCAGGGGGAGGGCATCGAAGAGAAAGGTCTCGAACTTGATGCCCTGCACCTCGGCCACCGTTCCGTCGGGCCCCCGGGCCACGATCTTCTTGCGGGCACGGTGATACGGCAGCCGGGTTCCCTGTTCCGTCAAGTCCTCGGCGAAATCTCTCCGGATCATATGAATGGCCAGGTTCCCTGCCCAGTGAAGCATGTTCCCTGCCTCATCCCTGGCATACCGGACTTTGTCGCCCATGTCGCTGTATTCGAGGAGGCAGGTCCTTCCGGCTTGGCGCACGATGACTCCCACCTTTTCCTCGAAGGAGACCTTCCTCACGATCTTTGATGACATCTGTGCATTGTTCAGGTTGTGCAGGCCGATGAACAGGGGATCGCAGATCCTGACGAGGGGGTTGTCGACCTGGAAGTAGAAGATTTCCTCGACGCCCAGGTCCTTCATGCGGTTCAGAGAACCTGACCTCCTCAGCGCGTTGAAGGTGCCGCCATGGCCGTCGGGATTCATGAAGAGCCCACCGGTTTCCGACACGAGGAACTTCCCCTCCTCGGTGACCGAGGGTAACATCCCCTGGACAAAGAAGTGAACGTTCTTTTCCCCGAGACCGAAGAATCTGTTCCGATGGAAATACTCCCTGGTGGGGCCGTCATTCTGCCGGGATGTCATGATAAACCAGGGGATCGTGCCCCGATAGCGGCGCTCAAGGGCGAGGATCTTCTCCGCGAAGAGGGTGAACAGAGTCTTCCCCTGGGATGGCGTCACCTCCACCATGCCCTTGGGTGCCTCGATCCCCAGTCGCGATCCCTGACCTCCGGCGACGACGAGGGCTGCAACGTTGCCCTGGCGCAACAGCTTGATGCCGTGTTCGACGTACCGTGAAGCCTCCCCGGAGGACGCAAAGGTGGCGGTGATCACCTCTGCCGGATTCACCTCCCCGCCGGGGGGGCTGTAAATGCCGCTCCCCGTGATGAGCCTGCCGGCGAGATCAAGGTCGACTCCTTCCAGGTCTCCCGCGATCTGCCGCCTGGAGACAGGGTCGGCCTCACTGCTTAGGAGTCTTGCGATATGTTCCTGACCCAGTTCTCTTAGCTTTTCGACGAGCATCGAGGATCTCCCGTATCCTTTTTTCCACCCCGGCGATCCCGGGCCGGTACAATTCCGTTCTCGGCAGACCCTCCGGCATATAATCCAGTGAGAGAGCGCCATCGGGATCATCATGCGCGTAGATATAACCTTCGCCGTAGCCGATCTCCCTCATGAGTCTGGTGGGTGCGTTGCGCAGGTAGAGGGGTACACCAGGGGATCCGGTAGTTTGGATGAGTTTCTGCACTCTTTTCTCAGCCAGGTACACGGCGTTGCTTTTCGGCGCACAGGCGAGGTAGATGGCTGTTTCGTACAGGGCGATCTCCCCTTCGGGGCTGCCCACGAAGGTGAACGCTTCCTTGGCGCTCACTGCCATGCGCAGTGCATTGGGGTCCGCCATGCCGACATCCTCGGAAGCTATCCGGATCATCCTGCGCAGGACAAAGAGTCTGTCCTCGCCCGCTTCAAGCATCCTGCCCAACCAGTAGATACTGGCCTCAACGTCTCCCGCCCGCACGCTCTTGTGAAAGGCGGAAATGAGATCGTAGTGGTTCTCTCCGGATCTGTCATGGTAGAGCGGCCTTTCCATGAGACCTTTGAGGTCGTCCAGCTCGATGGTTTCCTTGTCGATATTCGTGAGAATGAGTTCCAACAGGTTCAAGGCGGCCCGGGCATCACCGTCGGCAGAGCGTGCCACGGCCGCGAGGCAGGTATCGGACATGGTCCTGTGCAGGGAAATGATGAACGCATCTTCGGCCAGGGCCCGCCTGAGGATGTCCTCGATGACAGCGGCACTCAGTGCCTTCAGGACGATCACCTGGTTTCTGGACAGCAGGGGCGAGGTGATGGCAAAGGATGGATTCTCGGTGGTGGCCCCGACGAGGATGATGGCTCCGCTCTCAACGAAGGGCAGCAGTGCATCCTGCTGTACCCTGTTGAAACGGTGAATCTCGTCGATGAAGACGATGGGCTTCGTTTCGGATTGAGATGCCCTGCCGGTGACCTTCCTGATCTCCTGCACGCCCCCCGTCACGGCGTGTATGGTGAAGAAAGAATCGGGATAGAGCCGTTCGACGATGCTTGCGACGCTGGTCTTGCCCGAGCCCGGTGGGCCCCAGAGAAGGACCGAGCGAAGATTCCCCCTGGCAAAGTCGCGGAGCATCGCTTTCGCCTCGTCCTGACCCAGCAGGTCATCAATGCGCACGGGTCTTACCCTGAAGGCGAGGGGGGGCAGCTGCTTCGGCATGGCATATTCTATAGCATGAAATCGCACCGGGAGAGAAAATGAAAACCGTCCACCCGTTTCATGCTCAAGTCACACGGAAACCTGACGATATATACAAGTAGGTTCTTCAAGATTCATTCCCCGTAGAACCTCCTCATATGTTAGCAGGTCAACACTGGCCTGCTTTTTTTTCAAGAAAACCGGCAATGGGAAGCGCACCAGCCACGCTGGGCTAAGTTCACACCGTAGG